>ERZ860264.705-NODE-705-length-28352-cov-9.135421_pt1 | contig 28352 bp, 25 predicted proteins | sample MGYA00509980_ERZ860264 | MGnify/ENA primary metagenome ERZ860264 (study PRJEB30046, sample SAMN00715212) | human gut metagenome | study: EMG produced TPA metagenomics assembly of the A metagenome-wide association study of gut microbiota in type 2... | reverse complement strand
AAAATAATTTTTCAAAAAAATATATATAAAAAAGTAAATTACATATAAAAAATATATAATAAACAAAATAATAATATTTTTTATTGACAGATGTGACAGTTAGGTGTATAATCATTGAAAACAGATTTAAAAAGTTGAAACATAAGTGCTAAAAAAATAGTACTTTTTTTAATGAGGCATTTTTTAAATCTAAATATTAAACATAAGGGGGAGAATATGAAAAAATTACTTTTAACTTGTTTGATGTTTGTTGTATCACTTTTTACTTTTGCAGCAAATCCAGACTATCATATTGGAGTAGTAAGTGGAACTGTTTCACAATCTGAAGATAGTCTTCGTGGAGCTGAAGAATTAATAAAAATGTATGGTGCTGTTGATAAGGGAGGAATGGTTACTCATGTAACTTATCCAGATAACTTTATGCAAGAAATGGAAACTACTATATCACAAATGGTAGCTCTAGCTGATGACCCTAAAATGAAGGCAATAATAGTTGTAGAAGCTGTACCTGGAACAGTAGAAGCTTTTAGAAGAATAAAAGAAGCTAGACCTGATATCTTACTTGTTGCTAACTCACCACATGAAGATCCAGAAATTATAACTGAAGTTTCAGACTTAGTAACAAATCCAGATAATGTAGCAAGAGGATATTTAATAGTAAAAGCAGCACAAAATATGGGAGCAGATAAATTTATGCATATCTCTTTCCCAAGACACTTAAGTTATGAATTATTATCAAGAAGAAGAAATATAATGGCAGAAGCTGCTAAAGATTTAGGAATGGAATTTATAGATGTTTCAGCTCCAGACCCAGTAAGTGACGTTGGAGTTGCAGGAGCTCAACAATATATATTAGAGCAAGTTCCTAACTGGTTAAATAAATATGGTAAAAATGTTGCTTTCTTTGCAACAAATGATGCTCATACAGAACCATTATTAAAAAGAATAGCTGAAGATGGAGGATATTTCGTAGAAGCTGATTTACCATCTCCTACAATGGGATATCCTGGTGCTTTAGGAATCAAATTTACTGAAGATGAAAAAGGAAATTGGCCAAAAATATTAAAGAAAGTTGAAGATACAGTAGTAGCTAAAGGTGCTGCTGGAAGAATGGGAACTTGGGCTTATTCTTATAACTTTGCTTCAGCAGTAGCATTAGGAGATCATGTAAGAAACGTAATTGAAAATGGAACAGAAATTACTGACTTTGATGCTATTATAGAATCATATAATAAATTTACTCCAGGAGCAGGATGGAATGGAAGTAATTATGCTGATGTAAATGGAGTAGAAAAAGAAAACTTCTATCTATTATACCAAGATACTTATGTTTTAGGAAAAGGATACTTACACATGACTGGTGAAGAAGTACCTGCTAAATATTTTGAAATAAAATAATAAGGTGAGGGGAACATTTCTCCCCTCATTTTTCTTTAAGGGGTGAAAAGTTTTGAGAGAGATATTATTAAAGGTTGAGAACCTTTCCAAAGCATTTGGAGAGAATGTAGTTTTAAAAGATATTAATCTGGAGGTAAAACCAGGAGAAATAGTAGGACTAGTAGGAGAGAACGGAGCAGGAAAATCTACATTGATGAAATGTATATTTGGTATGCCTGTTATTTCTGAAACTGGAGGATATGGAGGAAAAATATATTTTGATGGACAAGAGGTAAATTTTACTTCACCATTTGATGCTTTAGGTGTAGGAATAGGAATGGTACACCAAGAATTTTCATTGATACCAGGATTTAAAGCTTCTGAAAACGTAGTTTTAAATAGAGAATCAACTTTAAATAGTTTTTTAGAAGGAGTTTTTGGTTCAAGAATAAAAGCTATCGATAAGAAAGAGATAGATGAACGTGCAAAAGGAGCTCTTTCAAATTTAGGAGTGGATATAAAGTCTAGTACAGTAATTAGTGAAATGCCTGTTGCACACAAGCAGTTTACAGAAATAGCTCGTGAGATTGAAAGAGAGAATACAAAACTTTTGGTGTTAGATGAGCCAACAGCAGTACTTACAGAAGAAGAGGCAAAAGTTCTTCTAGAAACTATGAAAAAATTATCTGAAAAAGGGATAGCAATACTTTTTATAACTCATAGACTTGATGAGATATTATCAGTATGTGATAAGGTAGTAGTTCTAAGAGATGGACTGTTAATAAACTCAGTAGCTACTAAGGATACAAATGTAAATCAAATAACTGAATGGATGATAGGAAGAAAGATGGAAGGTTCTTCTCAAGAAACAAAAGCTAAAGATGAACCAAAAGAAACTATCATCTCTATAAAAAATCTTTGGGTAGATATGCCAGGAGAGGGAGTAAAGAATCTTTCTTTAGATATTAAAAAAGGAGAGATTTTAGGACTTGGAGGAATGGCAGGTCAAGGGAAAATAGGAGTAACTAATGGAATAATGGGGCTTTATGATGCTAGAGGAGAAGTTACTTTTAAAGGAGAGAAGATAACTTTAAATTCTCCAGCTGAACCATTATCTAAAGGACTTTTCTTTGTATCTGAAGATAGAAAAGGAGTAGGGCTTCTATTAGATAGTTCAATAGAGGATAATATAGCTTATCCAGCTATGCAGATAAAGAATATGTTCTTTAAAAAAGCTTTTGGAATATTTAATATAGTAGATGAAAAAGCTGTAAAAGAAAATGCACAAGAGTATGTAAAAAAATTAGAGATAAGATGTACTAGTGAAAAGCAAAGAGCACAGGAGCTAAGTGGAGGAAATCAACAAAAAGTTTGTCTAGCTAAAGCTTTCACTATGAATCCAGAAGTATTATTCGTATCTGAGCCTACAAGAGGAATAGACGTAGGAGCTAAAAAACTTGTACTAGATACTTTAAAAGAGTATAACAAAGAAAAAGGAACAACTATTATAATAACTTCATCTGAAATAGAAGAACTAAGAAGTGTATGTGATAGAATAGCTATAATAAATGAGGGAAAAGTTGAAGGTATTCTACCACCAACAGCTGATATATTAGAATTTGGTAAGATGATGGTAGGAGTTAAGGAGGCAGGAAATGAATAATATAAATAAGATGATAAAAGAGGCTGGTTGGCCAAGAATAATAATAGCACTATTTCTTTTATCAATGTATGTAGTGTCTCCTTTTATTGGAATAAATTTAAAAGCAGCTTTAGGAGATACATTAGTAAGATTTGGAATGAATGCAATCTTAGTATTGTCATTAGTACCTATGATACAAGCTGGGACAGGACTTAACTTTGGTATGCCATTAGGAGTAGAGGCAGGACTTTTAGGAGCTGTTATAAGTATAGAGTTAGGATTAAAAGGTGTTACAGGAGTATTTGGAGCAATAGTTTTTTCTCTTCCATTTGCACTTTTATTTGGATGGCTTTATGGTCATATTCTAAATAAGGTAAAAGGTGGAGAGATGATGATAGCCACTTATATAGGATTTTCATCAGTTGCTATTATGTGTATTATGTGGCTTATACTTCCATTTAAAAGTCCAGATATGATCTGGGCATATGGAGGAGAGGGATTACGTACTACAATTAGTGTTGAAAACTATTGGCATAAAGCATTTGAAAAAACTCTACATATAAATACTGATTTACTTCCATTAGGAGAGATTGTATTCTTTATTATATTAGCTTTCTTTATTTGGATATTCTTTAGAACAAGAAGTGGTTATGCTATGAAAGCTGTAGGAACAAATGATATGTTTGCAAGAGCTACTGGAATAAATATTGATAAAGTAAGAGTACAGTCAGTAGTAATGTCAACAGTTCTTTCAGCAGTTGGAATAATAATATATCAACAAAGTTTCGGATTTGTACAATTATATTTAGCACCATTTTATATGGCCTTTCCAGCAATAGCTGCTATTCTTATTGGAGGGGCATCTGTAAATAAGGTTACAATAGCAAATGTTGTAGTAGGAACATTCCTTTTCCAAGGAATACTTACAATGACACCTACTGTTGTAAATGGACTTATAAAAACAGATATGTCAGAAACAATAAGAATAATAGTATCTAATGGAATGATACTTTATGCTTTAACAAGAAAGGATGGTGCTGGAAGTGGAAAATAAGATAAAGAAATTTTTGATAAATAATATAGTACCTATATTTATGATAATTATAATAGTAGCTTCAATTCCAATATCTGGATTAAGTATGGAGTATATTATTCAAGAGATAATACTTAGACTTTCTCGTAACTTATTCTTAGTTCTTTCATTATTAATTCCAATAATTGCAGGAATGGGACTTAACTTTGGTATTGTTTTAGGAGCTATGGCAGGACAACTTGCTCTTATCTTTATTACAGATTGGCAAATTGTTGGATTACAAGGATTTTTCTTGGCTATTATTTTATCTCTTCCAATGGGAGCTTTGATGGGGCTTATTGGTGGAGTTGTATTAAATAGAGCTAAGGGAAGAGAGATGATTACTTCTATGATTCTTGGATTTTTTATCAATGGAGTATATCAACTTATAGTTTTATATGGAATGGGAAAAGTTATTCCTATAACTGATAGTTCAATTCTTTTGTCAAGAGGATATGGAATAAGAAATGCTATAGATTTAAAAAATATAAGAAGAGCTTTAGATGATGCAATAGTTTTAAAAATTGGAGAGTTCTCTATTCCTCTATTAACAATAGTTGCTGTTGTATTATTCTGTCTGTTTATAGTTTGGTTTAGAAAAACAAAACTAGGACAAGATATGAGAGCAATAGGACAAGATTTAGAGGTATCTAAATCAGCTGGTATTGCTGCAGATAGAACAAGGGTTATAGCAATAGTTATATCTACAATGTTAGCAGCAATAGGACAAATAATTTTCTTACAAAATATAGGAACAATGAATACTTATAATAGCCATGAACAAATAGGAATGTTCTCAATAGCTGCTCTACTTATAGGAGGAGCTAGTGTAGCAAAAGCTTCTATACCAAATGCTCTAAGTGGTGTTATACTTTTCCATGCTATGTTTATTTTAGCACCAAGAGCTGGTAAAGAGTTAATTGGTTCTGCACAAATAGGAGAATATTTTAGAGTATTTGTATCTTATGGAATAATAGCCTTAGTTCTTATTATGCACCAATGGAGAAGAGAGAAAGAAAAAGCTGAAGAGAGAAGAAGAGCATTAGAAGCGGCACAAAATAGTAGTAAAGGAGAGGATAAATAATGAAGATGATAAGAAACTGGATACTTCTTATGATAGTAGTTATTGGAATCTCAGTAGCACTATTTATAACTGGAAGATTACATAGTGTATATTTTGAAAATAAGACTAAAAATGGTTATGAAGCTATAAAGGATATCTCTTATTCATTAAATGGAGAAAAGGCTAAAAAGATAAGAGTTAATAGAAGAGGAATGGGAGAGGTAAAAGGAAGAACTCATGAACTTGTAGTAACTTATAAAGATGAAGCTGGGAAAAAACAGGAGATAAAGAAAAGTATAACTCTTGGAGCAACAGAAAATGTAATTATATATTTGCCAGTATTAGTAGGTAATGGAGAAAATTGGATGGAAGAGTTTAAAGCAAAATAAACTTTAATCATCAAAATATTAGTGTAAATAAGTGATTAATATTTTTTAAATTATACTTGACAAAATTTGAAAAATAGTATAAACTTTATTTAAGTAAGTTAAAAGAAAGAAATTTTAAAAATTTATTAGGAGGGATTTGAATGCACGTAATAGATAAAGATACTTGTATCGGATGTGGAGCTTGTGAAGGAACTTGTCCAGTAGGAGCTATATCAGCAACTGATGATGGAAAATTCCAAATCGGAGAGGCTTGTGTAGACTGTGGAGCATGTGCTGGAGGATGTCCAGTATCAGCTATATCTGCTGAGTAATTAAGTTATTAAAAGAGTCCGAAGGGACTCTTTTTTTTTACTTTTTAGGAGGAACGTATTCATGTATAATGAGATAGATTTACATCAAATGAATTTTGATGATGCTCTTAGAGTATTTATAACAAAGTATAATTCTCTATATAAAAAGGGAGAAAGAAGAGAGATTATGGTAATACATGGGTATGGTTCAAAATTTTTGGATAGTACTCCAGTAATAAGAACAAAAATAAGAGAGTATTTTTTGAGAAATAAAGAATGTGTAAAAATGAGATTGGATATGAATCCAGGAGTTACTTATGTTATGCCATTAAAACCCCTACCATTACCAAAGAAAAAGAAAAGATAATACTTTAAAATTTTAGACTAAAGTTGTATAATTTAAAGAAAAGATTAGGAGAAAATTATGTATATAAAAACTAAAAGAGATATAGGTGAACAAGAAAAAAATGAAATTTTAAAATTTCTTCAAGATAATAGATTAGGAAGTATTATTTTAAAAGAAAATGATTACTACAAAATAGGAGTAGTTGGAGATAAAAAAAATGTTGATTTAGATAGACTTCTATCTTTTGATGGAGTAGATGAGCTAGTAGCTATAGGAAAGAGCTATAAGTTTGTAAGTAGAGAGTTTCAGCCAGAGGATACAATAATAGATATAAAAGGAAGAAAAATAGGTGGTGGAAATTTTTTAATGATGGCTGGTCCTTGTGCTATTGAGAGTAGAGAATCAATATTTAAAATAGCTGAGGAAGTAAAAAAAGCTGGGGCTCAAATATTAAGAGGTGGAGCTTTTAAACCAAGAACTTCTCCTTATGATTTTCAAGGATTAGGAGAAGATGGATTAAAATATATGAGAGAGGCAGCAGATAAATTTGATATGTTAGTAGTAACAGAGGTGATGGATGCTAGTGATATTCCTTTAATAAGTAGATATGCTGATATATTTCAAGTGGGAGCTAGAAATATGCAAAATTTCTCTTTATTAAAAGCATTGGGGAAATGTGGAAAACCAATTCTTTTAAAAAGAGGATTAAGTGCAACAATGAGAGAGCTACTTATGGCAGCAGAGTATATAGTAGCTTATGGAAATAGAGAGGTTATACTTTGTGAAAGAGGAATAAGAACTTTTGAAACTATTACAAGAAATACTGTGGATATAAATGCTATTCCGTTACTAAAAGAAAAATCACATTTACCAGTAATTATAGATGCTAGTCATGGAACAGGAAGACGTAGTTTGGTAGAGCCTGTAACTTTAGCTGGAGTAATTTCTGGAGCTGACGGAGCTATGGTTGAGGTACATGAAAATCCTGAGTGTGCTACTTCTGATGGAATGCAATCTCTATACTTTAAAGATTTTGAAAAGTTGATGAGAAATCTAAATAAAGTTTTAAAATTAAAAAATGAGTTGAAGTAGTTTATGTTTTTAGATAGAGAGAGGTATGTAGAATTAAAAGAATGGAATAAGTTTGGAATATCTGCTATCTACACTAAAAAAAATTATGGAAATATAAAAGAGATGAGTAAAGAAAAGATATTAAAGGATTTTTCTTTGGAGGGAAAATATATTGTATCAGGTTTTCAAACTCATAGCGATAATATTGTAGTAGTAGATAGTTTAGAAAAATTATATTTTGAAGATACAGATGGATTTATTACTAATAGAAAGGATATAGTTATATTGACAAAATATGCAGATTGTTTACCTATATATTTTTTTGATGAAAAAAAAGAGATCATAGGAACAGTGCACTCTGGCTGGCAAGGAAGTTATAAGGAAATAGGGAAAAAAGCTATAGAACTTATGATAGATACATATGGATGTAATTTAGGAGATATTAGAGTAGCTTTTGGAATAGGGATATCTCAAAAAAATTATGAGGTAGGAGAGGAGTTTCTACAAAAGTTTAAAGAAAAATTTTCTAAAGAATTAATAGAAAAAAGCTTTAAAAATGAAAATGGGAAAATATATTTTGATAATCAGGAGTTCGTCTATAGAAATTTATTAGAATTAGGATTATTAAAAGAAAATATAGTACTGAATAAATTGTGTACCTATGAAGGAGAATTTCATTCCTATAGAAGAGATAGAGAAAATTCTGGAAGAAATGGTGCTCTTATATATTTTTATAAAAACTATTGACAAAAACACTCAAAATGATTATAATTAAAATATAAAATTTAATAATAAGACATGTAACTGGTAAAGCAGGCAGGATCTAAGTAAGTTATAAAGTAAGTTTATAGCTATTTTAGGTTCTGCTTTTTTTATTAGTTTAAGGAGGGAAAAATGGATTATAAAAAAAGTGCAGGTTTAATTTTAGAGTATATGGGTGGTGAGAAAAATATAACAAACTTTGAACATTGCTCAACAAGACTTCGTTTTAATGTAGTTGATAAAAGTAAGGTAAATACAGATGCATTAAAAAAAGTTGAAGGAGTAATGGGATTAGTTATAAATGCTCAAATTCAAATAATAATAGGAAATAATGTAATAGAGGTATATGATGAAATAATGAAAATATACACTCCAACAAAAGAGATAGAAAATATAGTTGGAGAAAAGAAGAAAGTAACAACCTTAATTTTAGAATATATTGTTGGAATATTTCAACCATTAGTTCCAGCTATGGCAGGAGCAGGAGTATTAAAGTCACTATTGATTCTTTTTTCAACAATGAAAATACTTGATACAACAAGTGATATTTATAAAATTTTAATGTCAATAAGTGATGCAACATTTTATTTCTTACCATTGATGGTAGCAATAACAACAGCAACAAAGCTAAATACAAATAAGTTAGTAGCTTTAGTAGCAGGAGCTGTATACTTATTTCCTTCAAATATAGCTTTATTAAGTAAAGGAGAAGTAGTATTATTTGGTTTAAATGTAAAAAATATTTCATATGTTTCACAAGTATTTCCACCAATTTTAATAGTTTTATTTTTAGGAATCTTAGAAAAATATCTAAATAAAATATCCCCAAAAGCTATTAGAGTATTTTTTGTTCCTATGGTTTCATTAATGATAGCTGTTCCAATAGGGTATTTATTTTTAGGACCATTAGGATTTACTATGGGAGAGTATTTAACAGTAGTAATATTATTTTTATATGAAAAATTAGGGTTTATAGGAGTAGCTATATTAGCTGGAATATTACCATTTATGATAGCTGCAGGTATGCATAAAGCATTGAGCCCATATGCAATTTCATCATTGAGCAAATTAGGAATAGAAACACTATACTTACCAGCTTCATTAGCTCACAATATGTCACAATCAGGAGCTTGTTTTGCAGTAGCAGTAAGAGCTAAAGATAAACAATTAAAATCAGCGGCACTATCAGCAGGGATATCAGCTCTAATGGGAATAACAGAACCAGCGCTATATGGAGTAACTCTATTACATAAAAGAGTTTTATATGGAGTAGTAGCAAGTTGTGTGTTAGCAGGAGGAGTAATAGGATTTTTTGGATTAAAAGCTCTTGTTCCTGTGGGTCCAGGATTAGCAAATTTAACAATGTTTTTGGACCCAAATGACTCTAAAAATATTATTTATGGAATTATAGGATTTGGATTATCATTAGTCTTATCATTTATATTTACAATAATATTATGGAAGGAAGAGAAAAAATAGTAAATAAAAATTAAGTAAAAAATTAAATATAGGGAGTGAGATAAATGTATAAATTTCCAGAGGGATTTTTATGGGGAGGAGCAACAGCTGCTAATCAAATTGAAGGTGGATGGAATGAAGGAGGAAAAGGATGGTCTGTTTCAGATTGTGCTAGAGCTCATTTTAACTTAGATGTTAAAAATTATGATGGTCATAATAGTGTTACTTCAAAGGATATCGAAGAAGCTTTAGCTAATCCAGAAGATAGAGTAAATTATCCTAAAAGACATGGTAGCGATTTTTATCATAGATATAAGGAAGATATAGCACTATTAGCAGAGATGGGATTTAAAGTATTTAGAATGTCAATAGCTTGGAGCCGTATTTTTCCAAATGGAGATGATGAATTTCCAAATGAAGAGGGATTAAAATTTTATGATGATGTATTTGATGAATTATTAAAATATGGAATAGAACCATTAGTAACAATGTCTCATTATGAACCACCGTTAAATTTAGTTTTAAAGTATGATGGATGGTATTCAAGAAAAACTGTTGACTTTTTTGAAAAGTATGTAAAAATAATTTGTGAACGTTATAAAAATAAGGTAAAATATTGGTTGACATTCAATGAAATAGATAGTATTATACGTCATCCTTATACAACAGGTGGACTATTAAAAGATAGATTTGAAGGAAAGAATTTTGAAGAGGTATGTTATCAAGCTATGCATCATCAATTTGTAGCTAGTGCTTTAGCAACAAAAATATGTCATGAGATAATACCAGATGCTAAAGTAGGTTGTATGATAACAAAATTAACTTATTATCCATTAACATGTAAACCTGAAGATGTATTAAAAGCACAACAGTATATGCGTAATATATATGCTTATTCAGATACACAGGTTTTCGGAGAGTATCCAGCTTATTTATTAAGTTACTATAAGAATAGAGGAATAAATATAGTAAAAGAAGCTGGAGATGATGAAATAATGAAAAATTATCCAGTTGACTTTATTTCTTTTAGTTATTATATGTCAAGTTGTGTAGCTGAAGATGAAAGTGGAGTAGAAAAAACAGCTGGAAATACTGTTATGGGAATAAAAAATCCATATTTAAAATCTAGTGAATGGGGATGGCAAATAGATCCTATTGGATTAAGAATTTCAATGGTAGATTTATATGATCGTTATAGAAAGCCTTTGTTCATAGTAGAAAATGGATTGGGAGCCAAAGATATCTTAGAAAATGATGGAAAAATTCATGATGAATACAGGATAGCATATTATCGTGAACATTTTAAAAATATGTTAGCTGCAATAGAAGAAGATGGAGTAGAATTAATGGGATATACTTCATGGGCTTGTATTGATTTAATAAGCGAATCTACTAAGCAAATATCAAAAAGATATGGATATATTTATGTGGATATAGATGATTATGGTAATGGAACATATAATCGTTATAGAAAAGATTCGTTCTATTGGTATAAAAAGGTTATAAAGAATAATGGATTAGATTTTGAATAAATAGGTGGTGGCAATGGTAAAAATAAAAAAGGTTTTAAATAGTAATGTAGTATTAGTCGAAGATGAAAAAAATTCAGAATTTATATTACTAGGAAAAGGAATAGGATATGGGAAAAAAATGGGTAATAGAATAAAAATAGACCAGAGCCACCAATTATTTATACCTATTAATGATAGTAAAACAAAATCAGTTTTAGAGATGATTGAATCCATTCCCAGTACTGTACTGGAAATAGCACAAAGAATAGTATTAGAAGCTAAAAATAAAATACAAACAAATTTTAATGATAGTATATATTTTGTTCTAGCTGATCATATAAATTTTGCAATAGAAAGATATAGGAAGGGAATGTTAGTAACAAGCTCCTTAACGTGGGAAATACAAAGTTTATATCCAATTGAATATGAGATAGCTTGTGAAGGTGTTAGAGAATTAAATGAAAAATTAAATTTAAATCTACCTGAAGAAGAAGCTGTTAGTATTGTATTTCATTTGGTAAATGCACAAATGGTTAGCAATAGTCGTTATGATACAGGAAGATATGTAAAATTAATAGGAGATATTATTAATATAATAAAAAATTGTGCTAAAAAGGAATTTAATAAAGAAAGTATTCATTATATCAGGTTTATAAGCCATATTAGACATTTTGCAGAAAGATTTTTTATGGATGAGATGATAGAGGAAAATGAGGATAATATTTATATAATAAATGAAGAGGCTTATACAAGAGAAAGAAAAATAATTCAAATAATAAGTAAAGATTTATATAATAAATATGGGAAAGTTCTTCCTAAAGATGAAGAGTTCTTTTTAATGATTTATATAAATTTAATATTAAAAAAATAACGAGAAGGATAAATTATGGAGATGAATATAAGAATATTAATAGAAACAATGTTTTTATTATTATTATTAATTATAACAGGATATATAGTAAGTAAGATCCATATATTAACAGAAGAAACAACTAAAAAACTTTCTGAATTAATAGTAAGAGTAACTTGTCCAGCTCTTATAATTGGAGCTGTTTTTAAACAAGATGAAGTGGGAGATAAAGGAGTAAATATTTTATCCATATTAGGGTTGGGAGTCATTTTATACTTAAGTTATATTTTAATAGCTATTATAGTTGTAAAATTTTTTAAGTTAAAAAATAATGAAAAACCTATATATGAATTAATGTTAATTTTTAGTAATACTAGTTTTGTAGGAATACCAGTAGTAAAAGTTTTATATGGAGATGCTGCAATTTTTTATTTAACTATATTACATCTAAGTTTTAATTTTTTAATATATACTTATGGTGTTATTAAGATGAAACCTGAAAATGAAAATATTAAATTTTCTTTTCGAAGTATTTTTAATTCTGGAGTAATTTCAGCCTTATTAGGAATAGTGATATATTTCCTAAAAATTCCACTACCAAATTTGGCAGTAAATTATCTAATGACTTTGGGAGAAGTAACTATTCCACTATCTTTATTGCTTATGGGAGCTTCTTTAGGAAAAATACCTTTAAAAAAAGTATTTACAAATAGAAAGTTAATTCTTTTTTGCTTATTAAAATTATTAGTACTACCAGTATTTTTTTATTTTATTTTTTCGATATTTGTAAAAAATAGATTTTATGTAGAGCTTATAACAATATCAACTGCTCTTCCAGCAGGATCTATGATCATAATGTTTTCATTGAAATATAATAAGGAAGTTATCACAAGTTCTTTAGGAGTTTTTTTGACAACAATATTTTCAATAGTAACACTTCCAATAATTATTTATTTATTAAAAATTTAAAATAAAAATCTCCTCTAATTAAAATAAATTAAAGGAGATTTTTTTTATTTAGGTTCGAAAATAAAGTCTTTCGTAAAATAAACTTTAATATTTTTATTTTTATAGTATATAGGATGAAATTTCCACTGCTTTAAAGCTTTCTCTACCTCTTTATCAAAGCCAAATTTTTCATGGGAGTTGATAATATTGATTTTTTCAACTTCACCTTTTAATCCAACTAAAAATCTAGCAGTTATAACCACTTTCTTTTTATATCTAATCCTTTCAGCTTGTACAGGATAGTCAGGGTCAACTTGTTTAAGTATCTTATATTCAATACCTTCAGATGAAGCAGCAGTAAAAATTCCATCTTTACCGATACTAAAATTACCACTAGCTAAAATCTCTTGTTCAGCAGTAGGAGTAGAGGGAACTTTTTCTGTGTTAGGGGTAGTTTTAGGAGGAATAGGTTCAGCCTTTTTTTCCTCTATTTTTTTCTTTTCAACTTTTTTCTTTTTATCTTTTATCTTACTTTTAATATCAGGTTTTATAATCTCTTTTTTAGGTGGCTCTATTTTTTTAGGCTCAGGTTTTTTCTCTTCTTTAGGAGCAGGTGGAGTAATCTCTTTTTTTACTACAACTGTTTCCTTTCTAATAACTGGGCTTTTTATCTTTACAGATATAGGAGCACTATTACTTTTTAGAGAGACAGGAGCATCACCTTTTACTCCTCTTTCTCTGACTATAAAAAGAGAAAGATGAAAAACTAGAGCTAGTAGGAAAAAATAGAGTATGTTATCTTTTTTACTCATAGAAGTTTATTCCTAAATTTTCTACACCAGCATTTTTTACTTTAGAAACTGTATCCATAATAACCTGATATTTTAATTCTTTATCTCCAGAGATAGTGACCTCTTTTACTCCTTGTAATAAAGCTCCAAGATTTTCTATCTCAATTGGGTTTGTTTGTCCATCTTTGTTTATAAAGTATTTTCCATTTTTATCTATAATAATCTCTATACTTTTATTATCTTGGTTGGTATTTTCAACGTTGGCACTTGGTAAATCTATATCAATATTTCCATATTTGTTGAATGTTGTAGAAACCATAAAGAAGATAATTAGTAGAAAAACTATATCGATAAATGGAGTCATATCCATAGGGGTAATCCCTCTTTTTTTTCTGAATCTTCCCATACTATCACCTATTTTTTACCAGTTAAGATATTTATAATTATAGTAGTGATTTTGTCAATATCTCCTTCAGCATTCTCTATTTTTTTAGAAAATATGTTATAGGCAAATATAGTAGGGATAGCAATGATTAATCCGCTAGCAGTTGTAATAAGAGCTTCTGATATTCCACCAGCAACAATAGTAGGATCTCCAGCACCAAATGTAGCCAAATTTTTAAAAGCTTTAATCATACCAGTAACTGTTCCTAGTAAACCAACCATAGTAGCCATATTTCCTATAAGTCCAAGAAGGTGTAATCTTCTTTCAAGAGAACTTATCTCATCAAAGGCTATCTCTTTTAAAAGTTGGTCATAGTAGTGGAAATCCATATTTTTTTCACAACGAGTTAGAAAACCTTTTACTACATATCCAACAGAGTTTTTTTCTTTCTCACAGATAGAGATAGCTCCATCAATATTTCCATTTTGTACCTCTTTAATTATATCTTTCTCAAAGTTTCTATTATGAGTGCCTTCTTTTTTAAAAAAGAAAAAAGCTCTATCTAAAATAATAGTTAAAGCAGTGATAGACATTAGTAGTAATACCCACATTAATGGTCCTCCAGCATTCATATAATACATCATAATAACTTATCCTCCTTAAAATATTTATATCTAAAATTTAGTTTTACAAAGTAATTGTTAAAAAATATAGGATACCTAAAAAGATATCCTATAAAATGATACTATTAATTTTAAAAAAAGTCAAGTTCAAAAAATTTATAAATTATATATTTTGTATAGCAAATTAAAAAGTATGCCCTAAATATAATTCAAATAGTGGAGAAGAGTTATCAATGTTATTAGAAATCATAAAAGTAATAGGTCCTAAGAATGTATCCCAACCAATTCCACCACCATATCCATATTTTTTATCTTTCCAAATCTCTGATTTTTTTTGGAAAGAGAGGTCGGCATCTGAGTATGTAATTACATTGTATTTAGTTAGTAGATATAGTGTTTCAGAAAGATTATATTTCAATCCAAAAGTTCCTATATAAAATTCATCAGCATATCTACCCATAACAGGGAGTCCTGTAAAAGCATAACTTATTTCAGAATTTTTATCCCCCCCTATTCTAAATAATTTATTGTTTTCTAAACCTTCGCCTGATACTTTTCCTAAGCTACCTCCCAATGAGAAGGAAAGTTTTTTAGTAAGAGGAAAGTTCAAAGATAATACTCCTGAAAATCCACTATAATTCTCTTGTTTTTTAAGCTCTTCTCCTGTGAAAGAGATTAAGAAAAGAGATGTTCCCTTAGAAGGAAAAGCTTTATTATCTAAAGTATCTAAATAGAGAAAAGGTTTTAGAAAAGCAAACTGCTTATTTCCTTTAAAATCAGTATATGTTTTATCCCCTTCGTAGTAATTAGTTTGATAGTTTTCATAACCTAATTCAAATCCAGAAACAACACTATTAGAAAATGTACTTCCTATAACAAATTTACTAGTAAATATCTCGCTTTTATATGTAGAGATTTTATCTCCATCTTTATAGATAAAATAAGGAAAATTTTTATATCCTAAGTCCAATGAACCGAGTAATTTAAAATTACCCATCTCATAGAAAGAGACTGTATTGAGTGTAACTTTTGGATATTTTGATACTTCAGCTGTAAGAGTATAGTTTTGTGTCCAAATTCCAAAGTTAGGAACAGTAGTAGATATTTTTACAGAAGCTCCATAGTCTGAGATATAGTTAAGAGAAGTACCTACATTGATACTATCTTTTTCTTTTATTGTAAAAGTAATCTCTTTTCCATTTACTTCATAATAAACCTTTTCTATATATGGGATAGCATAGATTTTTTTTACCCAAAGCTCAATCTCATCTTTGTTGTAGATACCATTATCTTTTTTAGGAACTAGATTCATTACTTTTTTTTCAGTGAGGATAGAGTTTCCTACCAACTTTATATTTGAAATCTTAAAGTTATTCTCTTCAAGTTTTCTATTTTTTTGTTCATTGAACTCTTTATTATAAGAGAGATTTTTTAATAGGTAATCAAATTTTAATGCAGCTTCCTCTCCCTCTTGAACTAAACTATTTAAATTAGAGAAGTCAATGGTATTGTGCTCTTTTACATTGGGAACAATAAGTATATCAGCTATTTTCTTTTGGAATTTTACATTTTTATTTCCATTATAAGTAGAGATTTTATCAAGAACAGCTACTACATTGGAGTTATTTCCAATCTCAGAGGGATTAGCTCCAATATCTACAGCAATTACTATATCTGCTCCCATCTCAATAGCAGTATCTACAGGAAGGTTGTTAGTAACTCCACCATCGACATAGAAATTATCTCCATCTTGTACAGGTTCTAAAAAACTTGGTATAGCCATACTCTTAAAAGTGGCGAGAGCTAAATCTCCATTGTCGACTATTACTTCCTCTCCAGTATTTAGATTTGTGGTAATAGCTCTATATGGAATAGGAAGATTATTAAAATCTTTAATATTTTCAGCTCTACTAAAAATATTTTTTAACTGAAGATAGATATACTCTCCATTTAAAAATCCCATAGGCAAAGATAGATTCATATCTTTATCAATATTGACTTTAAAAGGGTATTTTTCACTTGCAAATTTATCTTCAATGGTTCTTAAAGTCCTATCCTTATTATTATTCATAAGAGCAAAAAAGTTCATTTCAAGAATAGTTTTTTCTATCTCATCAGGGGAGTATCCTACTGAGTACATAGCACCTATAATACTCCCTGCACTTGTTCCCACAATAAAGTCCACAGGGATTTTATACTCCTCTAGAATTTTTAGAACTCCAATATGTGCAGCTCCTTTTGCTCCACCACCACTTAAAACTAGAGCAATCTTAGGACGAGAGTTAAACTCCCCATTAATAATTTTATCAGAACTACTTTTAGAAATTTTTTCTTTGAGATTTTCCAATCTCTCCTTTTTCTCCATAAGCATATTTATCTCTTGATTTATAGCATCTATTCTCTGCTCTTTACTCTGATATTCCTGTGAGAATATTGAGAGAGATAGGCAGAGAAAAAGTAAAATTTTATAAAACATATAACCTCCTCAAAATATTAATAGATAATTCTCAATAAATATGCTAATATTATATCATATAGAAATTAAACTAGTAAGTCTAATTTTGTGAAGGGAGAGAAATGAAACAGAGAAATAAAAGTATGATAGTTCGTTTTAAGATACTTCAAGTAGCTTTAAATGAGTTTGCAAATTATAGCTATGAGAAATCTTCTATCAATAGAATATGCACAGAAGGAAATATTTCTAAGGGAGTGATGTATCATCATTTTAAAGATAAAGATGAGCTTTATCTCCTATGTATAAGTTATTGTTATGACACTATGTTAGACTACTATAAAAATAGATTAAAAGAGATAGAAGATTGGAGAGAGGAGATAAAAAGTTTTTTAGATATTAGATATCATTTTTTTAGAGAGTATCCTCTTTTACAAAAGATATTTTTTAATACCTTATTTAAGATGCCAGAGCATTTAAAAACAGAGATAAAAAAGATAACTAAAAGATTAGATGATTTAAACTATGATTTTTCTATGAAAATCTTAAAAAAAATAAAAATTAGACACGGATTAAAGCCAGAGGAGGTTATATTTTTATTAGATGTTATTCAAAATATGCTCAATGAAAAATTTTATGGTAAAGCTCAAGGAGGCGAGGAAATAGAAGAACTTTCTCAAGAGTATAACAAAACAACAGAGAAGTGGATAGATATAATGTTATATGGAATACTTGAAACAGAATAAATTAGACTTATAGGTCTAAAAAGGAGAGGAACTATGAAACTAAAAAGTTTAATAATTTTTCTTTCTCTAGTTATAGTTGGGTGTAATAATACTCAAGTAAAGGAGGAAAAATTTGTAACGGCACAAGAGGAGAGAGAGTATTTGGAAAAATATGGAAATACTTTATCTTTAGAGGAGACTCTTGAAATAGCAAAAGAGAGAAATTTAGATTTGAGAATAAAGGAGCTAGAAAGAGAGATAGCTACTTTAGATAAAAAGATAGCCTTTGGAAACTTTTTACCATCTATAACTTTAGGAGGAAGTTATACAAGGTTAGATGATAATATTAATATAGAGATGGGATTAAATTTGCCTCAACTTCCACCACAAATACCAATAAAATTCCCATCTTCATTGGAAACTAAGCTTATAGATGAGAGCTTTTATACTACTGGTGTAGCTGCACAGATACCTATATTTGTTCCATCTACTTGGTACTTATATAGTGCTAGAAAAAAGGGAGAGGATATCAGTAAATTAGCTGAGAGTTTTGCTGATAAGATGTTACAGCTTCAAGTAATGAGTGAGTATTTTTATATACTAGCTTTGGAAACTGAAAGAGATACCCTTATAAATAATTTGAAATCTTCACAGGAACTAGAGAAGAAAGTGGAAACTTCTTTAAAGGTAGAGGGAGTATTAGAGTGGGAATTACAAAAGGTACAAGCTCTAGTAGAGAGTCAAAAGATAGCTCTAAATAAAAATGAGAGAGATTTAAAAATAGCAAAAATGAATTTAAAAAGAACTCTTAATCTAAACTTACAAGAGGATATAAAGTTGGAGAGTATTGAGAGTGTAGAGGTAGAATTACCTACTTTGGAAGATTGTATATATAATGCTCTCAATGGAAATGAGATTTTACAGATAACAGAAAAGGGAAAAGAGATAAATGAGGATTTAAAGAAAATTGCTATAACTAATTTTTTACCTAAGATAGTTTTAGGTGGAGGATATATAAATAATAGTAACCAGACTTTAGCTGACCCAGACTTTTTATTTGGAAATGTAACTGGAGTGATTTCCATATTCAATGGATTTAAAAATGTTAATGAGTATAAAAAAGCTGTAAGAAGAGAAAAGATTGGAGAGCTTACTTTAGAAAAGCAGTTTATGACTACTATATTAGAGGTAACAAAAGCTTATGAAAATGTAAAAACTACTCAAGAATTATGGAGAATGGCAAAATTAAACTATGAAGCAGAGATAGGTAAGTTAAATCAGAGAAAAGTGGAGAGAAGAGTAGAGATGATAGGAGATGAGGAGTATTACAAAGCATTGGCTGAGTATAATGAAGCTCTCAGTCTAAAAGAGAAGGTACAGTATCAATATGAGATGGCTTTAGGAGCACTTAGTATAGCTATGGGTAAAGCACCATTTAGAGGAGGAAATTAGGGTTATGAAATTAAAAATTATGATATTTATATTAGGAGTTGCACTATTAGGATGTGAAAAAGAGGTAAAAGAGGTAATTAGACCTGTACAGACAGAGGTAGTGTCATCTCTTCCACAAAAGTTGTATTTAGAATATCCAGCTATTGTAATTTCAGAAAATGAGACATTGCTGTCATTTAGAGTGGCAGGGGCTATTGAAAAAATGGAAGTAGAGATTGGAAGCTTTGTAAAAAAAGGCGATGTGATAGCTAGAATGGATAAAAGAGATTATGAAGTTCAGCTAAAAGCTTTTGAAAATAAGAGTAAGGTAGCTAAAAATGCTTATGAGTCAGCTAAGGCTGTAGCTGAAAATGCTAGAAAGCAATATCAAAGAGTGGAAACTCTTTATAAAGAGAAGGCTATTCCTAAGAAAAGTTATGATGAGGCATTAGCTGGAGTAAAATCTGCAAGTGCTGGAGAGTTAGCTATGTTGTCTCAATATCAAGAGGCTTTACAAGGAGTGGAGAATTGTAAAAACCAATTGAAAGATACAGAGTTGAAAGCTCCTTATGATGGATATATAAGTAAAAAAATAATGGGAGAGGGAAGTGTTGTAGGAGCTGGAATACCTGTTGTAGCAATATCTTCTGAAAGCAGTAAACAAGTGAGAATAAATGTAGCTGAAAGAGATATAAAGAGAATAGAAAGTGGAGTAGGAGAGTTTATTATTGATAATAAGCATTACAAATTACAAGTAGCAGAGATAGGAAAAGTAATGAGTGTGGGAAAGATGACTTATCCTGTAACTTTTAACTTTATAGAAAATAGTAATGATATTTTAGTAGATACAATGGGAATGGTAAAATTAGAGAGTGATACTCAGGAGAGAGATGAGGTAACTATTCCAGTAGAGGCAATCTTTGAGAGAGATGGAAAGAGTAGAGTTTGGGTATACTCAGATGGAAAGGTTGTAAGTAAAGAGGTAGAGATGGTAGCTCCATATGATAATGGTAAGATAATCATATCAGGAGTAGAAGTAGGAGAGAAGGTTGTAACTAGAGGGGTACACGAGTTGAGTGAAGAGCAGAAAGTAAAGGAGTTACAACCATTTACTGAGACAAATGTTGGAAAAGTATTATAGGAGGAGAATATGAAATTTATAGATTACTCGATAAAAAATACAGTAGTTGTAAGATTTTTAGTTTTTCTCTTGATAATAGGAGGAATATTTTCCTACAACAAATTGGGTAAATTAGAGGATCCAGAATTTAAGATAAAGGAAGCTTTGGTAATAACTCTTTATCCAGAAGCTGATGCACATACAGTGGAGTTACAGGTAACAGATAAGATAGAGGAGGCAGTGAATAAGTTACCTAATATAGATTATATTCAATCTGTATCTAAACCTGGGTATTCAGAGGTAAAGATAAAATTAGATGAGGGAATTCCTGCTGATGAGGTAGAACAGTATTGGGATAATTTAAGAAAAAAAGTAAATGATGCTAAGTTGTCTCTTCCATTGGGGACACTACCATCTATTGTTTTAGATGACTATGGTTCTGTATATGGTATGTTTCTAGCTGTAACTAGTGATGGGTATACACATTCAGAGCTACAAAAATATACTGAATATATTACAAAGGAGTTAAACTCTTTATCGGGTATTACCCAAGTAGCTATTTTTGGAAAGACAAGTGATGCCATTAATGTAATAATAGATAGAGAAAAGATTAACTCTATGGGACTTAATACAAAACTTATAGCTACTACTCTGCTTAGTGAAAATCTGATTTCAGGTGGAGGGGTAGTAGACTATGGAAATCTAAGAGTTCCTATAAGATTTAATAATGATATAAAAAATTTAGATGAGTTAGGGGATTTAGTAGTATTCTCTAAAAAATTTCCAGATGGAAGTAATCAAATAATTAGATTGAAAGATATAGCCACATTAGAGGAAGGATATGTAGAACCTATCACTCAAAAAATGTATTTCAACAATAAGATGGCTATGGGTATATCTCTATCTCCAGAGAAGGGAACAAATGTTGTAAAAACTGGAGAGGAGATAGATAGAAAAATAGAAGAGATAAAGGAAAAACTTCCAGTAGGGATAAATATAGAGAAGGTATATTATCAACCAGATTTAGTAACTTCTGCAATAGATAATTTTGTAATCAATTTAATATTATCAGTAATTACAGTAGTAGGAGTACTACTTTTCACTATGGGTATGAGAAGTGGACTTATAATAGGAAGTGGGCTTGTTCTTTCAATTCTAGGAACACTTATCTTTATGTATGGAATGAAAATAGATATGCAAAGGGTATCTTTAGGTTCATTTATAATAGCTATGGGAATGTTAGTAGATAACTCCATAGTTATAGTAGATGGTGTCCTTGTAAGAAGAAGTAAGGGAATGGCAATGGAAGAAGCGCTAAAGGAGTCTACGTATAAGCCAGCTATTCCACTATTGGGAGCTACTTTAATAGCAGCTATAGCATTTTTACCAGGGGCAATTATGCCTACATATGTAGGGGAATATGTGAGCTCATCTTTTTGGGTAATAGGAATATCTCTTCTACTTAGTTGGGTACTATGTCTTACTCAGACACCAGTATATTGTAAACTCTATCTTGAAGGTGGAAAGGTTCCTGAAGAAAGTGAAAGAGAGAAAAAATTCTATGAGAAAGCTAAGAGATTTTTAATTACACTTTTAAATAGAAGAAAGATTGTACTTACTATATTGATAGGAGCTTTTTTAGGAAGTTGTTTACTATTTTTAGCTATACCTAAAACATTTTTCCCAGACTCAGATAAAAAGGGATTTACTATAAATATGTGGGCACCAGAGGGAAGTAAGACTGAGATAATAGAGGAAGCTAGTAAAAAGTTAAAAGATTATCTTTTACAAGATGAGGGAGTGGTAAATATAACTACTACTATAGGGGCTTCTCCATCGAGATACTACACAGCTACTATCCCAGAGATGCCTAACCCATCTTTTGCTCAGCTTATATTAAATGTAAAAAAAGTAAAAGATGTAGAGAGAGTGGGAGCAAAGGCAGTTGACTTTGCCAATGAAAATATAGCTGGAGTAACTGTAAGTGTAAAAAAATATCCTAATGGAGTACCAGCACAGTATCCAATAGAGGTAGCTTTTTCAGGACCAGACCCACAAGTACTTAGAGATTTGGCTCAAGAGGCTATGGATATAATGAAAACTTCTCCAAGAGCTTTAAATGTAAAAAATAACTGGAGAAATAAGTTACTTGCTTGGGAAGCAGACTACTCTCAAGCAAAGGGAAGAAGAGCTAATATCTCTCCAGTAGATTTAGGAACAGGACTTATGAGAAGTGGAGAGGGAATGCTAATTGGTAAGATAAAACAAGATGATAAACAGGTTACTGTTTTATTAAAAGAGAAGGGAAATGAAGAGAAAAACCAATTAACTAATATAGAGCAAACTCCAATCTGGGGATTGAGTTTAGAAGCACAACCACTATCTTCTGTAACTAATGGAGGAAAATTTGTATTTGAAGAGGGACAGGTATGGAGAAGAGATAGAGTGAGAACTATAACTGTTCAGTGTGATGTACCAGTAGGAGTGGCAGCTGAAGATGTAAGAAAAGAGTTTAAGGATAGGATAGAAAAGATGGAGTTACCAAAAGGGTATAGTATGAAATGGTTGGGAGAGGCTTATGAGCAGGAGAAAAATAATATGGCAATAGCTATGGCTACACCAGTACCAGCAATACTTATGCTTATAATCTGTGTTTTACTTTTTGCTAATATAAAGACTCCTATACTTATAGCAATAACTTTACCATTAGCTATGATAGGAATAGCACCAGGACTTGCTATCACAGGAAAAAGCTTTGGATTTATGTCAATAATAGGAGCTCTTTCATTGACAGGAATGATGATAAAAAATGTAATTGTTATGATGGATGAGATTAACTATGAGATAGATGTACTTAAGAAAGATAGATTTATAGCCTTAGTAGATTCTGCTGTAAGCAGAATAAGATCAGTAGGATTAGCAGCTCTTACTACAATATTTGGAATGATACCACTATTATGGGATCCATTATATGGAGATATGGCAGCTACTATAATCTTTGGATTATTTGCTTCAACTATGCTTACACTATTTATTTTCCCAGTAATCTATGGTACTGTTAATAAGATTTATCCTAAAGAGAGAATTAGCAAAGTTGACTAAGTAAAATATTTATAAAATAAAAGGAGAAAAGTTTACTAAAGGGATAGTAAGTCTTTCTCCTTTTTATTTAAAATATGGTATAATTTTACTGTAGATATTTTATAAATGAGGTAAGATTATGTTAAAAGAAATTGCATTTGGAATAGAAAAATTAAAAAAAGAGATTGAAAGATATGTACCTTTTAATGAGCAAGAAGAGAGAGATAAAGGGATTATTCTTGAAATTTTAGAAAGTGAAGAGAATATTTTAACAAGAGAAAATCAAAAGTATCATTTTACTGTATCAGCTTGGATAGTAACACCAGATAGAAAAAAAGTTTTGATGTGTTACCATAATATATATGATTCTTGGGCTTGGCTTGGTGGACATACAGATGGAGATAGTAATATAAGAGAAGTGATATTAAAAGAAGTTAGAGAAGAAAGTGGAATTACAAATATTAAGTTTTTATTAGATGAAATTTTTTCTTTGGAAATTCTTACTGTGTCTGGGCATATAAAAAAGGGGGAATATGTTTCCTCTCATCTTCATTTAAATATAACATTTTTATTAGAAGTAGAAGAAAATGAAAAACTTTTGATAAATCCAGATGAAAATAGTGGTTTAGATTGGATAGCTATAGAAGAGATTCCAATAAAATCAAGTGAAAAATGGTTTGTGGAAAATATCTATTCAAAATTAAATACTAAGGTTGAAATTTATAAAAGTAAAAATATAATCTAAATAGAGATGAAGAGAAAATTATAAATTGAAGAGGAATATTCTTAAAAAATATGATATAATGGGTAGAATGATAAAATTTTTTGAAAGGAAATTTAGAGATGGCACTTTTACAAGTTAATGATTTATATATGGGATTTTCAGGGGAAACACTATTTAAAAATATAAGTTTCTCAGTAGATGAAAAGGATAAGATAGGAATAATAGGAATAAATGGAGCAGGAAAATCTACTCTAATAAAGATACTTTTAGGGCTGGAATATGATGAGGTAGACCCTGCTACAAATCAGAGAGGAACTATTGCTAAAAAAGGTGGATTAAAAATAGGATACCTTTCTCAAAATCCAAATTTAAATAAAGAGAATACCGTATTTGAAGAGCTAATGACTGTATTTGATAATCTTAGACAGGACTACCATAGAATACAGGAGCTAAATATAATCTTAGCTGAAAATTTAGATGACTTTGATAAGACTATGGAAGAGCTAGGAAAGATTACAGCTAGATATGAGCAAAATGAGGGATATGCTGTTGAGTATAAGGTTAAACAGATTTTAAATGGACTTAGTTTAGCAGAGAGCTTATGGAATAATAAGGTTGGAGATTTATCTGGAGGACAGATGTCAAGGGTAGCTCTAGGAAAAATCCTGCTTGAAGAGCCAGAGCTTTTAATATTAGACGAGCCAACTAACCACTTGGATTTGAATGCAATAGAGTGGCTTGAAAAGATGCTAAAAGACTATAAAAAAGCTGTAATGGTAATTTCCCATGACGTATATTTCTTAGATAATGTGGTAAATAGAATTTTTGAGATGGAAGGAAAAACTCTTAAAACTTACAATGGAAACTATACAGACTATACTATTCAAAAGGAAGCCTATATTACAGGAGCTGTAAAAGCTTTTGATAAAGAACAAGATAAGATAAGAAAGATGGAAGAGTTTATTAGAAGATATAAGGCAGGAGTAAAATCTAAACAGGCTAGAGGAAGAGAAAAGATTTTGAACAGAATGGAGAAGATGGAAAATCCTGTAATCAGTAGGAAAAATATGAAGCTAAAATTTGAAACTGATTTGACAAGTGTAGATTTAGTATTGAGAATAAAGGATTTATCTAAATCTTTTGATGGGCAAAAAATATTTTCAAATATAAACTTAGATGTTTATAGAGGAGATAGAATAGGAATAATAGGGAAGAATGGAGTAGGAAAATCTACACTGTTAAAGATAGTAAACTCACTAGAAACTGCTTCTAGTGGAGAGTTTAAAATAGGAGATAGAGTAAAGATAGGTTACTATGACCAAAACCACCAAGGACTAAATCTAAATAGAACTATCATAGAGGAACTTATGTATAACTTTACACTGAGTGAGGAGCAAGCAAGAAATATCTGTGGTGGATTTTTATTTAGTGAAGATGATGTATATAAGGAGATAAAAAGTTTAAGTGGAGGAGAGAAGGCTAGAGTTGCTTTTATGAAACTTATGCTAGAAAAACCAAACTTCTTAATACTAGACGAGCCGACTAACCACTTAGATATCTACTCTAGAGAGATATTAGAGGAGGCACTTGAGGATTATACAGGAACTATCTTAGTTGTATCCCACGATAGAAATTTCTTAGACTGTGTTGTAAATAGTATCTATGAGATAAAAAAAGATGGAGCTGTTATGTTCAAAGGAGATTATAATAGCTACTTACAACAGAGAGATAATATAAAGGCGAAAGATGAGAGTAAGGATAAGGCTGTACTTAGCTATGAGGAGCAAAAGAAAAATAAAAATAGAATCTCATCTCTTGAGAAAAAAATAGTAAAAGCTGAAGAGACTCTTGCTAAACTGGAAGAGAAGAAAGCTCTAAAAGAGGAAGAGTATAATGAGGCAGGAAGAGTAAATGACTTAGATAAACTTCTTACTATTCAAAAGGAACTAGAAGATTTTGATATGGAGATAATGACAGTGATGGAAGAGTGGGAGAGTTTAGAAGAGGAATTGAAAGAGTTAAAAGAGAGTATTTAAAATTGAAGGAAGCTATTGCAATTTGAAAATTTTGCAATGGCTTCTTTTTTTAAAAAGTTTTGCATATGCAGGCATATGTGTACTCTTAGTTATAGATGAAAAAATAGAAAAAATGTTACTCTATAATTATATAAAAAGGAGGGGATAGTATGGAGAAACCAAATTATTTTGCAATGATGCCAGCCAGTGTGAGATATGATGAAAAACTTAAACCTATGGAGAAGATTATTTATGCAGAGATAACAGCTTTGGTAAATATTAAGGGATTTTGTTATGCAACCAATCAATATTTTTCAAAGCTATATGGAGTACATAAAAATACTATAAGTATTTGGATAAATAATCTTATGAAGTATGGATATATCAAGGTAAAGTATGTAGTAAGAGAGGTAGAAGGACAAAAGAGACAGGAGAGAAGAATATATATTGTAAAAGAGAGAGGAACAAAAAAAGCTGAAGAGGGGTTCCATGAAAAAATTGTTGAAGAAGAGAAAAAAGAGTGTATAGTTACTGATTTTTTAGGAGATAAAGAGGTAGAGGAAAAAGAAAAAATTACCAAAAAAATTGAGAGAGGTACATCAAAAAAATTGGGGGACTCTCAAGAAAAGAATATAGCCCCTATTAACAAAAAGGGTGAGGAAAATAATACAAGTATATTATTACAAGATGAATATATTACACACACTAACACAGAAGAGAAAAATTTTCCAGTGATAAGGGAGATATTGAAAAAATATAGGGAATTGGGGTTACCAGAGTATGAGTTTACACCAGATAACTATATTATTTTAAATTCCTATGGAGTATTGGGAGCAAAAAAACTATTTGAAGCTTTAGAACTTATGGCTGAATCAAAATTTGTAAAGAGAAAAATGAGTGTAGATACTATTTTTAAAATAGAAAATTTAAAGAAAGCTCTCAATGGAAGTTTTAAAGATGATAGTTTTGAAAAAGTTGAGAAAAAAATTTTAACTAAAGAGGAGATAGAGAAAAATATCAAAGAGAAAGAGGAGAGGGAGAGAAGAGTTAGTGAAAGGGAAAGAGCTTTAGACAGTTTTTTAAGTGGAGATTTAAGGGAAGAAGAGGAGATTAAAGATATTTTTACAACTGAAGAGTTATTTGGTAAAAAATAGGAGGGAGAGGTATGAAATGTAAATATTGTGGAAAAGAGTATGTAAAAAATGAGGCTGAAGGGTTACAGTATTTACCTGAATTTTTAAGAAAGCATGTGGAATATATTCCTGCCTGTGATTGTTTAGAAAAATTAAAAGAAAAGGAGTTAGATGAGATAAGAAAAAAACGAGAAGAGGAATCCGTTATGAATAGAGTAAAAAAATTTAAGGATATCTCTGTGATGAATAAGAAATTTTTTAAAAGTACTTTTGAAGTAGCTAATATGAATGAAAGATATATGAAACTAGCTTTTCGATATGCTAGAAGTTTTTTAAAAAAAGATATGAGATTGGGAATACTTTTTTATGGTGGAGTGGGAGTAGGAAAGACATTTGCAAGTTCTTGTATAGCTAACTATTTGATGAAAAAAGGAAAAAGTGTACTTCTAATAAATTTTGGACTCTATTTCAATAAGTTGTCAAAGGAGTGGGGAGAAGCAGAGACAAAAATATTACAGGAAGTGGAGAGATGTGATTTACTCATAATTGATGATTTTGGAGTGGAGAAATCTTTAGATGATAATAGCTGGCGAGGAGAGAAAATATATAATCTTATAGATACTAGGTATAGATGTGAAAAACCTATGATAATAACTACTAATCTTGAATTTGATGAGAGAGAGGAAAAGTGTGAAATAGGTAAAAAATTTTCTATAGGTGGCAAAAATAGAATAAGAGATAGAATCATAGATATGTGTTATCCTGTTAAAGTGGAAGGTAAAAGTCATAGAGGAATAGACGAAAAAGAATTTTTTAAGGAGATAGAGTAAAAAAGTTTAGTATATATGGGCATATGTGTGCTTTTGATTATAGTATTAAGAAAAGAAAAGTGTTACCATATATGCATAGGGAATCGCGATTATCTAATAAATCTAAAAAGCTAAAATTAAAAAATTAAAGGAGGAATGTAGTATGTCAGTAGTAACAACAGTTCAAAAGGAGATTGAGAGTCTAAAAAATTCTATAAAAAGGGAGAAAGCAATAGAGTCAAATATATTTGATATGACAGCAGTGATAGAACATATAGCAGAGT
>ERZ860264.703-NODE-703-length-28391-cov-4.425007_pt1 | contig 28391 bp, 20 predicted proteins | sample MGYA00509980_ERZ860264 | MGnify/ENA primary metagenome ERZ860264 (study PRJEB30046, sample SAMN00715212) | human gut metagenome | study: EMG produced TPA metagenomics assembly of the A metagenome-wide association study of gut microbiota in type 2... | reverse complement strand
AACCATATAAACAACTGTACTACAATATTTTAATTTATAGAACTCCTCTTAAATTTTGAATTTAAACCTATAATGTTTCTAACGATTCAAAGATACGGATAAAAACGTTCATATTTGTAATCATTACAGCATATTTTCCTTAATTCTATGTTAAAGAATGCTATGCCGCACAGCTGAAGGCCGTGCGGCATGGCCTGTCAGTCGATAGTTACCTTACGGCTCTCCCTCCGCTGACCTTGGGTCATCTTAACCATGTACATACCGGACCTGAATCCATTCCTTTCCATATACTCCCCGACCTCCGACGGCATGCAGGTAAAACTCCCCGCACGTGCTCCATCCAACATATAAACCACGCAATCTACCGGTTCACCAGAAACCACCCCCGTAATACCCGTCGCAGTTTTCACCTTCAAGATTCCGTTCTCCAATGCAGAAGTATCCCATTCCAAACCCTCTCCGGGGCTATCCAAATCCAACGTGCAGGCAGATGAAAGTGCCATCCGGTTTGCGACCCACAGTTGGAACTCATCACCGGCTTCCAGTTCGAGCCCTTCACGTACCGACACTTTCAGCGTACCACGCAGGGAGAACGAGCTTATTCCTTCCAAGGTCGTACAGCGTACCTTGGAAGCCACATTGAACAGCACCTCCCCACCGGAACTTACCGTGAGCCTCTTGCCTGAGAAATCCAACGTCCCTGAGGAAGCCCCCTCACGCGTTCCGGAATACAAGCGTCCGCCACGTTCCACCGTGACCGAAGCATTGCCCAATTTACCCATGCCACACAAAACCGCACCGTCCTCAACCGAGAGTTCTCCGCTTCCCAACATGGCATTTTCTGCCGAACGGTCATTCAGGCAAAGTGTGCCTTCCTTCACGGCCACTTCGCCCGTATTGTCCCATACTCCGCTGACCGTCATCTTGCCGCTGCCCACTTTCTCGAACTTAGAATTGGCTGTCACGGTTCCGGCCCAAGCGAAATCATCGTCACATCCCACCTGCCACGTGTTGAAACCCGTAGCCCCGTCATTGGCAAAAGAGGCATAACCGCCCAACGTGCCCTTTCCGGCCAATTTCCCAATACGGAAAGTCCGCCCCGTGTTTTGCACCGTCACGCCTGCAGTTATGTTAAGCGTACCGTCCGGCATGCCCGAAGACGTATTGAGCGTAAAACGCGGATAGCTGTCGGCCATGTCGGCCGTGGCATTGATTGTCCCTGTAAACAGGCTCAAATTGACGGCCACCGGCGTACGTGTGGCAAACCAACCGTTACCATGTTCCACTGCACAATATATCGTAAGCGTACCTTCGCCCGTAATCTTATTATTATAGGTAGAACGGTTGGCCAATGACCACGTACCATTACCGCCTTCCGGCACATGGATGGCATAACTTGAACCTGTATTTTCATACAACGTACCGGATATGAATTCTACCGTCTGTGCAGGCCTGTCGCAAGCCACGCACTGTACGGTTCCACCGTTGATGGCAAGACGTTCCAACGAGGGATTGGCCATGTTCAGTTTCATCCATCCGTCTCCTTTTTTGGTGAGTAACGTACCCTCCACTGGGGTTTCGACGATGAAATCCTTGAGGTTTTCGACGCATCCCCCGTCTTTGCCTTCCATCTTCATGGGAGAGCCTTGGGTGACAGTCTCTGTCGTCCGCAACGTGGCGCCGTTCTCTATGACAAAGAGGTCGGCCGATTCTACCACTCCGCCCAGACCTCCGTAAGCCCGTGTGGAGTTGCTCAACATATTCACCGATACCGTGCCGCCACTGATGCGCGTACCGCCTGTATACGTATTGTCATTGCTGATGGCCAACACGCCACTGCCACGTTTCACCAATGCCGTATGCCCTGCCAGAAAACCATTCCCGTTGAAAACATAACTCTTACTATTGTCCACAGTGACGCTTTCGGCTTCGATACTGCCGGAAAGGCTCACATTCTTGCGTTCAGCCGTATCGTCGAACAGAACCCTGTCACCCGTCACAAAAAATACGGGATCGGATTCCTCTGCCAAGGTGAAATTCTCGCTTTGGCCAAAGTCCCAAATATTGCTGTTCAAACCGTTCCAAACCACATCGGATGCAGCACGCACATCGCTTAGGGAAAGGTAAAGCATCCCATCCTCCAACACCAACCTGGCACTCATTTGCGAACTGATACCCTCGATGAGGATACTGGAAAAATCCCCCTTGACCGTACCTGCCGTACCTATCGGATACCGTCCGGGCTGCACTTCTTCGCCCCGGAACTCAAACACCGGCGCCAAATACTTCGGCCCGTATTTCCACGACTTCGTCTCGACGGTAAGCACCTTGGTATCGAGACGGTCGGAAGTAAAGTCATTCTTCAAATCAAAGACCATGCGCGAACCGAAACCCAACGTCACGGAGTCTGACGTAAGGGTTCCGACCTGTCCGTCATCACCCGGAAAGACAGTGGCGTTATAGTCCGCCTTGATGCTACGGAATGTACCGGAGGAACGGAGCGACGTATGGCGGTTGAGCCAAAGGGAAGACTGTTTCATCGTCCCGTTGAAAACGAGTGTCCCGTTCCATACATCCGTATTGCCGCTATGGGTCATCTCCACGTCCGGCAGCACCAACGTGCCTTCACCCTGTTTTACCACCCGCGTGAATCCACTGAACCCGCTGCCCGTTACCGTACAAGTATAATAGTCATTATCAATAGGCACGTCTTTCGTGGTACAATCGCTCGAAGCCGTCCCTTTCACCCACGCAGGCACGTTGAACATGGCCACCCACGGTTCGGCACCGGACTCCACGGATACCGACATGTCCGCATTGTCAAACACAAGAACCTGACTGCCGTTGTGTGCCGTAGTAATACTTCCTCCGTTTGCAATCTGCGTACGCCCTTCCGTGGTAAGCGGCGGCGGAGCCACGGTGATGCCCTCCAGTTCGCCCAAGAAATAGCTCAAGTGGGGAGGCTGATTGTAACCGATGGTTTCCCACACCATGCCCTGCCGGTATTGATGGTCGTGCCAAAGGGTAGGGATACGGAATTCCGTCGGGTAGTTGGTCGTATAAACCAACAAGTCTTTCCCGTCGCGCACGAGCAGTTCCTCACGCCAGTCTCCGAAGAGGTCGCCCGTGGCGCATGCGTTGTTTTTGCTCCAGTTATTCATCGCACCATTCCCCAAGAAGATGCGCCCCACACCAGGCTTGTCAATCTTGGGTTGGCGTTCCGTTCCCGGGCTGTTGAGCACCTCGCTGCACAGGTCACCATCCCAATAGATACGGAAATTCAAGTCCCACCCCGCCACGTCGGGCAACGGCTTGTCTGCCGTGAGGCTGATGACACCCGACTGGCTGCTTGCCCCTTGGCAACCCGGATAATCCTTATAGAACTTGCCGGCCAACGCACGCCCGTCGTCACTGGTACTTTGCAAACGGTAATACAGTTCCGACGTGGTGGCATTCCGGTAGTTCATGGCCGGGGAACTTTCGTTGCAGGCAAACATCTCCTGTCCGAAGCGGTAAGGATCCAAATCGGTACAATGTTGGGCGTCGCCATGCCCGAGGCCGGTAGTACTCAATCCCTTTCCATTATCATCGATTATCATTGAACCGAACACGATTTCATCCCGTCCGTCCATGTCCACATCGGCCACGCCGAAGTTGTGGTAACCTTGTCCGAACCACGGACCTCCCACACTACATACCCAATTCCAACGTTCCGTCAGCTTATGCGTAGCAGGGTCTACGTCGAAAGTATAAAACTTGTGACGCGTGTAGCAACCACGTCCGACGAAAATGGAAGGATGCCGGCCGTCCAGATAAGGCGCACCGAAATAGTGCTTGGTGGCACGATGCCCCGTGCCGTCGCCCCAGGCTGCCGTCCAGTCCGTCTCGCCCGGTTCCAACCGTTTGCAAGGGTAAGGCATCCATTTCTCGCCGTTTTCCCCGATTTCGTACAACTTGCCCGTGGCTCCCTCCATATAGAGCAAATATTCGTTATCGGGCATGGAATATTCGGTATTGTTAATCCTACGGATATCATGGGACATATTGCCCACCTCCGTGACCGTGCCGTCCGGATGATGGACAATCATGTTGTCAGCTCCACGCATCAATACTTCAGCCTTGCCGTCACCATCCCAGTCGAAAGCTACGGCATCGAACTGTTCATCGGGTCCCGATTGCATGTTCGGGCCGATGTCGATGTACCACAGCCGCTCCCCCTTGACGTTGTACACCTCGATGCGGTTGTAAGCCGAAGTATTGGCCACGTCCGTCACTCCAGGAGTACCCGTATAAAGACGCTTGGCGATAATCTCCGGCATCCCGTCGCCATCGACATCGGCCAACACGGCGTCGTTAAACATATAGTTTTCTGTCAGGTCCTCGCCGTTACGTCCTTTCATTTCCGCACCCGGCACTCTGAGGAAACCGGTATTCTGTCCTGTAAGGGAATAGAAACTGAATTCCTTGAAACGTTTGACGGGGTCACACTGTTCCCCCTCCTTGCCTTTCACCACGGGAGCCACCGTATATCGGGTTTCGGCCGTTCCTCCCGTATGGACATAGTTACTCGCAGACAGCCCTTTGGCCACCAACACACCATCGGCATAAAGGTTGTAAGTCACGTCATAATACTCCTCGCCCAGCACACGCCAACTCACGAAGTTTCCACTTCCGCTTTGGGTGACAGTGGCCACAAGGCCGCGTCCCAGTTTGTCCATCGTCCGTTGGGCACACAAATCCGTTGTACTGCCTCCTAAAGCCAAGCAGCAAGCAAAAAACAAAATCTGTTTCTTTTTCATGGGTTCTATTTTATTAGGTTAATCTATGATACGGTACAAAATTACACAAAAAATCCAATAGGCACTTATGTTTTTGGGCTTTTCACTTGAGTTTTTTGATATTCACTCCCCACACTAATGTAGAAGCACACATCTCCCCATCCTGCCTTCCAATAAAAACAAAGGCCTTACCCCGAAAGGTAAAGCCTCTGCTGCACGCATGGACAGACCTTGCTCAATCCCAAAGGCCGCTCCCCCACACGTTTTTGTTGCTTAGTTGGGAAGCATCATCCACCTGATCGTATATCCCCACGTTTTGTGGATCGGAACAGGCCATCATGGCCTGCGCCTCCACCTGCATCAATCGTATTTCCGGTTTCTCATATTTCGTCTTTTTCATATCTCGTTCCTATTTTTATCATTTAACCACGTATTTTTTGCCTTTCACGATATAAATTCCTTTGGGCAGTCCATCCAAAGCATCCGCTTTGCGTACCCTTCTCTTCCAAAAGGTGCCGGACACGCCCACCACATCCACTATTTCTTCACCTTCGGCAAAAGTACAGCCCACATGAGTCGTTCCTCCGTCCAAGCTGATGAAGTGTGCGTTGGCAGCCATGGCCTCCGGCAAAGCAAGATAAGCCTTGTGCGCCCCACTTAGGATAGACTCGCCGCCCTCGGCATCATAATAAAAGCCCAGGCCGTTCGCCCCTTCAGCCAATTTATAATAACGGTATCTGCCTCCTACGACTTGCCGCGAGGACAGCGAACCTTGCAACAAATTGTCTTCAGGCGAAGGCAGGTAGACCGACGATGTCAAGAACCTGCAAGAAGTAACGCCATCCGCAGCCGACAACAGCACTCCTGTCAACGGGGGTACCATGTCGCCCTCAGCATAACGCCAATCTACCTGCGCCGTAGCGTTATCAGCCATCGTGACCACACCGGCCTTCACGCCCTTCGGCAAGGTGAATGCCTGTTCTCCATAATAAGTGCACATCCCGGTCTTGGGTATGTCCAATGCAAACTCAGACGGGCCGTCACCATAGTTGTTTTTATCCGTGAACCCTTCCAAAGCCTCTGTCATGCTACGGTAAGTACGGATGGCCTTCGCATACACGTACGGCATCTCATAACGGGTCTTTACCCTTTGTCCCGTCCCGTCACCGACCGTTCCCCTTGCATAGGCAAAAGCACCGAGCGTAAGTTTCATGATTTTAATAGGCAAGCGGTCTATCAGACGTGCCGCCTCTTCTTCCTCCGCAGCTTCCTTATCCTTCATTGCCGCAAAATTGATGGCCACGAAAATGTCACAACTGTCACGGTCGTAGCCTTTGTCCATACGTTTCATCAGGATGACCGTGTCCGACTTGGCAGCCGCATCGTTACGTCCTGTGAGGATGTCGTATTTCAACTGCGCCTGATCGCGCCCGAATTCGTCTTTCTCTTCCCAAGGTCTTGAGTTCCTCACTACGTCCAAAGTCTTTTTCCCACTGTTAAAACCCGGCATCCCCGTAATTTCCGTGGTTTCCACCTCTTCCGTATACGGGTCGTCCCAATAGACTTCCATATTCACCGTGTTCCCATCCTTGATGGTCTCCGACTGCATCGGAACGGACACTTTGAACGCCAAGACCGGATATTCCGGTGTAAGAGTCATGAAAGGTTCCTTGTCGGTCTTGCCTTGGAAATAGATACCTGAGCGGAACTGCATTCCACCGTACTCCTCAAATTTCTCATCTTGGCTTTGCACCCCAAGGTAAGACTTGAGGTAACGGTCTGTAAAACACCAAAACTGGTCGAGGTCGGCATAATCGCCGCTTCCTTTGTTCCCACATCCCCAATAGTTGATGGAGATGTCCTTCTCCTCCACGGCAGCCTTCATCCTTTCCAACGTCCAGTTGTAATAGCCGCCCTCACCATGGACTTGCGCCACGGTACTGCCGGCATAAAGCAATGCCGGCAAGCAAAGTAATTTTCTCAATCTCATATAAAACTGTTTTTAATAGTGCTGGGGAAACAAAATTCCGTCCCTCCTATATCCTACTACGTACGGGAAAGGAAAAATACCTACGCAGACCAGAAATATTTCTGTCCACAAAAGCTATAAACAAAAACAACAGGAAAGAAACTTTTGACTTACCCACACAAGGGCATCATATATATATGATTTACAACCATATAAAATCCTACAAAAACAACCGCAGAACGGAAAATCAATCTCAGCCGATTGATTTTCCGTTCTGCGCCAAACGATTTTCCGTTCTCAGCAAGACAGCGTCACACCTTCCGCAACCCCGTCCTTTCTGTAAAGGATACTAACTTCACGTCAAAGGACTCCCTTGCTCGAAGGCAGCTCGTAATGATAGATGTCGCGCCGTACCGCCATCTTGAGGCTCCGGGCCAGAGCCTTGAAAATTCCCTCTATCTTATGGTGCTCATTCACGCCTTCGGCCTTGATATTCAAGTTCATCCGCGCCGCGTCGCTCAGGCTCTTGAAGAAGTGGAAGAACATCTCGGTAGGCATCTCGCCCACTTTCTCGCGACGGAATTCGGCATCCCACACCAACCAAGGCCGTCCGCCGAAATCGAGGGCCACGCTGCACAGGCAGTCGTCCATGGGCAGACAATAACCGTAACGCTCGATGCCGCGCTTGTCGCCCAAAGCACGCAACAGGCACTCACCCAAAGCCAGGGCCGTATCCTCTATCGTGTGGTGTTCGTCCACCTGCAAGTCCCCTTCCGTGCGGATATACAGATCCATTCCGCCATGCTTGCCGATTTGCTCCAGCATGTGGTCGAAGAATCCCAATCCCGTACGGATATCACACCGGCCGCTGCCGTCCAAATCCAAGCGTACCTCGATGTCGGTCTCCTTGGTCGTGCGGTGCACACGGGCTTTACGTTCTCCGGCAAAAAGGATTTCGGCAATGCGGTCCCAACTGTCCACGTAACGGATGCGCTCGTCCGAAAAAGAATCCTCGTCCTTCTCCTTCAGGATCAAGGCGCGGCAACCGAGGTTCAGGGCCAACTGCGCGTCCGTCTCGCGGTCGCCGATGACCCAACAGGCATCCATGTCGTAACCGCCCGAAGTGTAACGTCCTAACATGGCCGTACCCGGCTTGCGCGTGGGCAAATTTTCTTCTGGGAAACTGCGGTCTATCAATACGTCATCGAACGTCACGCCCTCTCCCTCCAAGGTACGCATCATCAGATTGTGCACCGGCCAAAAGGTATCTTCGGGGAAGGCATCCGTGCCCAACCCGTCTTGGTTGGACACCATGACAAACTCGTAATCCAGTTTCTGGCGGATAAATGCCAGATTGCGCATCACCCCCGGCACGAACTCCAATTTCTCGAACGCGTCTATCTGCTCGTCCGCCGGCTCTTTTATCAAAGTGCCGTCGCGGTCTATAAACAAGGCTTTTTTCATGATGTTCATTTTATCGTCTCCGGTTTGTAAGAACGCAACGCGCCCAACAGACTGTTGTCCTCCTGCGGCGTACCGATGGTCACGCGCAGGCAGTCGCCGCAAAGTTCCACCCTCGAACGGTTGCGCACGATAATGCCGTTCTTCACCAAATAGGCGTATATCGCATCGGCTCCTTTGACTTTCGCCAGAAAGAAATTGGCATTCGTCGGATAAATCTTCTCGCAGATATCCAGTTCGGCAAAGGCCGCCATGACCTGCCCGCGTTCGCGCAGCAACGTCTTCACCCACTTGTCCACATCGAAACGCTTCTTCAATATCTCCACGGCCTGACGTTGGGTCAGTTGGTTCACGTTGTAAGGGTACTTCACCTTATTAAATAAGGAGATGACCTCTTCTGAGGCAAAGGCCATGCCCAAGCGGATGGCCGCGCTCCCCCATGCCTTGGAAAACGTGTTGAGCACGATGAGGTTCGGATATGCCTCCAATTCTTCACGGAACGGCTTCTGTCCGGAAAAGTCGGCGTATGCCTCATCGATGACCACCATCCCCGGAAAACGCTCAAGCACCTTGACGATTTCCTCCCGTTCCAAGTCGTTTCCCGAAGGGTTGTTCGGCGAACAAAGGAATACCAACTTCGTGTGTTCGTCCGCAACGGCCAATAATTTATCCGCATCCAACCGGAAACCGTCGTCCAACAAGACGGGGCGATAGGCCACGTCGTTGATGTCCGCACACACTTTATACATACCGTAAGTAGGGGCTATCGCCACCACGTTGTCCGTTTTCGGTTCGCAGAATATCCGGAATGCCAAGTCGATGGCTTCGTCACTGCCGTTACCGAGAAAGATTTGTCCGGGCTTCACGCCTTTGACGGGAGCCAACATCTCTTTCACCTCCAATTGCAAAGGGTCGGGATAGCGGTTGTACGGGGCATTGTAAGGATTCTCGTTCGCATCGAGAAAGACGGAAGCCGCCGCACCCTTGTATTCGTCACGGGCCGAACTGTACGGCTTCAACGCCCAGATGTTCGGGCGCACTAATTCTTGCAAAGGTTTCATGCTCATTTCATTTCGGTTTTAATGGATTCCAATCTTACGGTCATGGCGTTACGGTGTGCATCGAGATGCTCGCCCGCCGCCATGAGTTCCACTGCCGGACCGATGTCACGGATACCCTGCGGCGTGAGTTCCTGAAATGTGATCTTACGGTGGTAGCTGTCCAAGTTGACACCGCTGTAAGCCGTGGCATAACCGTTGGTGGGCAACGTATGGTTCGTGCCCGAAGCATAATCCCCCGCACTCTCCGGCGTATAAGAACCGAGGAACACGCTGCCTGCATTGACCACCCGTTCGGCGGCCTGCAAGTAATCGGCCGTTTCGATAATCAGGTGCTCGGGTGCGTAGCGGTTGGTCAGTTCTAGTGCCTCGTCCATGTCGCGCACCACGACGAGTTTGCTGTGAGCCAATGCCTGCTTCGCGATTTCCTTGCGCGGAAGGGCAGCCAACTGGCGTTCCACTTCGTCCTGTACCTTGCCGACCAAGGCTTCGTCGGTCGTCACCAACAAGACCTGACTGTCCACGCCGTGCTCGGCCTGCGAAAGCAAGTCGGCTGCCACGAACACCGGATTGGAACCGGCATCGGCCAATACCGCCACCTCCGAAGGTCCGGCGGGCATGTCGATGGCTACGTCGTGAAGCGACACCTGTTGTTTGGCCGCCATGACATACTGGTTGCCGGGACCGAATATCTTATACACCTTGGGCACGCTTTCCGTACCGTAGGCCATGGCACCGATGGCCTGCACGCCGCCTGCCTTGAAAATGCGGTTCACTCCGGCCACACGGGCTGCGCAAAGGATGGCGGGATGCACCTTGCCGTCACGTCCCGGCGGCGTGCAAAGCACGATTTCACGGCATCCGGCAATCTTGGCCGGTGTGGCCAGCATCAGAACCGTGGAGAAAAGCGGTGCCGTCCCTCCGGGAATGTAAAGCCCCACCCGTTCTATGGGAACGGCTTTCTGCCAACAGGTCACCCCGGGACGGACTTCCACTTTCGTCGTTTCAAAGCGTTGGGAAGCGTGGAACTTCCCTATATTTTCGTGCGCCAGGCGCAAAGCATCTTTCAGTTCGGGCGACACCAAGCGTTCGGCCTCGTCCATTTCTTCTTCCGTGACGGCCAGACGCTCCAGTTCCACATGGTCGAACTGCTTTTCGTAGGCCATGACGGCGCGGTCGCCACCCGTCTTCACGTCGTCCAACACCCGGCATACGGTTTCACGCAACGTGTCCACATTCATTACGGGACGTTTCAACAGTTCGTCCCATTCTTCTTTTTGCGGATATCTTATCACATTCATTTGCTGTCCTCCTCTTTTTGATATGAAAATGCCGACCTGTCCGGCTCAAAGAATCATCTTCTCTACGGGAACAACCAGAATGCCCTGTGCTCCCAGTTCCTTCAGCTTGGAAATAATCTCCCAAAAGCGGGACTCGTCGATGACGGTGTGCACGCTGCTCCACCCTTCCTGCGCCAAAGGCATCACCGTGGGGCTTTTGGCTCCGGGCAATACGGACACGACATCTTTCACCTTGTCCGACGGCACGTTCATCAGGACGTATTTCTTGTCTTCCGCACTCTTTACCGCCTCAATGCGGAACAGCAATTCGTCCAAAATCGCCTTCTTGGCATCGTCCATATTCCGGTTGGCGATGAGCAACGCCTCGCTCTTCATGACGACGGCCACCTCCTGCAAGTTATTGCTAACCAAGGTGGAACCGGAGCTTACGATATCGAAAATACCGTCGGCCAACCCGATACCAGGCGCGATTTCCACAGAACCGGTAATGACATGGATGTCAGCCTCCACCCCGTTTTCCTTCATGAATTTTTTCAGGATATTGGGATAGGAAGTAGCTATCTTCTTGCCTTCGAACCAAGAAAGGCCGGAATAATCCACAGCCTTGGGGATGGCCAACGAAAGGCGGCACTTGCTGAAGCCCAGACGGCGTACCACCACGGCATCCTCCTCTCTTTCCACAAATTCATTTTCACCCACGATACCCAAGTCGGCCACTCCTCCTGCCACGGACTGCGGAATATCGTCGTCGCGCAGGTAAAGCACCTCGACGGGGAAATTGGAAGACTGCACCAACAAGGTGCGCTTGGATGAACTCACTTTGATGTCGGCCTCCGCCAGGAGCGCCATGGTGTCTTCGTAAAGACGTCCTTTCGACTGTACTGCAATTCTAAGCATATCTGTTTTTTCAATAATGTATTCTTAAACTATCAAAAAAGGCTCACCGTTCATATCGGCAAGCCTTCATTTCTATCCTTCCATTGGCACACGCGGGACAGCCTACCGATTTCTAACCGTTAGGATGATGATGGTGGCGTGTTGCAATATTCTTCATTTTCTCTTTTGTTTATGGCAAAGTTAAACTATTATCCGCAAATAAGCAACAAATTCGCAAGAAAATTCATAAAAAACTTACTTACTATTCCATCTCACACACATAATCCACGCACGAACGGCTCTGTTTGCAATCCTTCAGCAAAGCCGCTACGGCCAAATGAGCCGGATGGACCGCATAAGCCCTTACGTCATCCATCGTGTCGAACTCGCTGTAGAGCGCGATGTCGAACTGTTCTTCCGGATTGGCATTCAACCCGACTTCAATCTTCCGGATAAACGGGATTTTGGCAGGCAGGGCCTCTATCCCTTTCTTAAAAGCGTCCATCACATTTTTCTTACGCCCAGCTTCCATCTCAGAAGCCAACTGAAATAATACGATATGTTTCACCATAATAATACAACGTCTTTTATATTATTTTCATCCAAAGTTAGCAAAAAATCCGTTCATGGCACCCGCTTCCAACTGTTTTTTGCTTACCTTTGCCCTATCACACTTATGCATCCATTATGATCAGACAAGGAATCATCGGTATTTGGAGATTTTACCGCGACGGTTTCCGCAGCATGACGCTAGGACGTACGTTGTGGGCCGTGATTCTCATCAAACTTTTCATCATGTTCTTTATCCTGAAACTTTTTTTCTTCCCGCCTTTCCTCAAAGGCAAATCGGCCGAAGAAAAGGAAGACTATGTAGGCAACGAACTGATAGAAAGAGCTATCCATCCTTAATTTGAAATAAAAACAAGGCTTATGTTAGACAATATGGAGACAATGATAGACTGGTCAAGGGCACAATTCGCCCTGACGGCAATGTACCACTGGCTGTTTGTTCCGCTCACGTTGGGACTGGCCGTCATCATGGGAGTTATGGAGACACGATACGTCATTTCCGGTCATGATTTCTGGAAAAGGACAGCCCGGTTCTGGATGAAACTGTTCGGAATCAATTTCGCTATCGGAGTAGCTACCGGACTGATTCTCGAATTCCAATTCGGTACGAACTGGAGCAACTATTCCTGGTTCGTAGGTGATATCTTCGGAGCACCGCTTGCTATTGAAGGTATCGTGGCCTTCTTTATGGAGGCCACTTTCGTAGCCGTAATGTTTTTCGGATGGGACAAAGTCGGCAAGAAGTTCCATTTGGCTTCGACATGGCTCACCGGCCTGGGAGCCACCTTGTCTGCCTGGTGGATTCTGGTGGCCAATTCATGGATGCAATATCCCGTAGGAATGGTATTCAACCCCGAAACGGTACGCAATGAAATGGTCGATTTCCTCGCCGTAGCCTTTTCGCCTGTAGCCGTAATGAAATTCTTGCATACGGTACTCAGCAGTTGGATTGTAGGAGCCGTGTTCGTCATTGGAGTCAGTGCCTGGTTCCTATTGAAACGGCGTGAGAAGGAATTCGCCTTGGCCAGTATGAAAATTGCAGCATGTACAGGTATGGCCGCCTCACTGTTGACACTATATAGCGGAGATAAATCCGCCTATCAGGTCGCACAATACCAACCGATGAAACTAGCTGCCATGGAAGCGCTTTACGAAGGTGGGACAAGACAGCCGTTAACAGTGGTCGGCGAATGGAAAATCCCGACCATGCTGTCTTTTCTGGCCACACGGAATCCCGACGGTTACGTACCGGGAATCCACAACATCCTAGCGGGAGGATATACGACAAACGACGGTTCCAAGGCTCTGTCCGCCACAGAAAAGATAGCGAAAGGCAAAATGGCAATCGCGGCCTTATCGGATTTCCGGCAGGCTCAAAAGGACGGCGAACAAGATAAGATGGACGCGTCCCGCCGCACATTGAAAAAAAACATGCCATACTTCGGTTACGGTTATATTCAAAACCCTGACGACCTTGTGCCGAATGTAGGACTTTCGTTCTGGACATTCCGGATTATGGTAGGTTTCGGGATGTATTTCCTTGCTTTTTTCGCCTTGGTTATTTTCCTGTCATGGAAAAACATGCTATATGGACAAAGATGGCTGCACCGAATCGCCCTATGGAGCATTCCTTGCGCCTTCGTAGCCAGCCAGGCCGGCTGGGTCGTAGCAGAGGTCGGGCGACAACCTTGGGCCATCCAGGATTTGTTACCGGTCAATGCCGCCATATCCAACCTGTCCGCAGGAGCGGTACAAACGACATTCTTCATCTTTCTGGCCATTTTCACTATTTTATTCATTGCCGAGATAGGCATCATGGTAAAAGCCATCCAAAAAGGGCCTGAATCCCGGGCGTAACCGATAAAAAGATTAGTCACTGTCAAATATCAAAACTATGGAATCTACCTATATTTTTCTACAGCATTATTGGTGGTTCATCATATCCCTGTTAGGGGCGCTATTGGTCTTCTTGTTGTTCGTACAAGGGGGCAACTCATTGTTATTCCGCTTGGGAAAGAATGAAACGGAACGCGCCTTATTGGTGAACGCGACAGGCAGCAAATGGGAGTTTACATTTACCACGCTCGTCACTTTCGGAGGGGCTTTTTTTGCCTCTTTCCCTCTGTTTTACAGCACAAGCTTCGGCGGAGCATATTGGCTGTGGATGCTCATACTTTTCAGTTTCGTACTACAAGCCATTTCTTATGAATTCCAATCGAAATTAGGAAATCTGTTAGGCAAACGTACTTACCAATCTTTTTTGGTATTCAACGGAGTCATGGGTCCGGTTCTGCTTGGAGTGGCCGTAGCTACATTCTTTAACGGGTCTGATTTCCTTGTCTGCAAATCCAATCTGACGGAAACTACAAATCCCGTCATCAGTCATTGGGGTAACGAATGGCACGGTTTGGATGCCTTGGCAAATCCTTGGAATCTCATGTTGGGACTGGCTGTCTGTTTTCTGGCTCGTATTTTGGGTTGCCTTTATTTCATCCGCAGCATTCGCGACACAGGGCTGATTCCACGTTGCCGCCGCCAGTTATTGGGAGACAGCATCCCATTCTTGCTTTTTTTCCTGGCTTTCGTGGTCCACACGCTATTGAAAGACGGTTTTGCCGTCCATCCGGAAACCGGCATCATTTTCATGGAGCCATACAAGTATTTCCACAATTTGACAGACATGCCGATATTGCTTGTCTTGTTCCTTTCAGGTGTGACAGGTGTGCTTTTCGGCCTCATTCGTGGTATCTTCTGCCACACCTGTCACAACGGTTTTTGGTTTACAGGCGCAGGAACCATACTGACCGTATTATCCTTACTCCTGTGTGTCGGTTATAACCATACAGCCTACTATCCCTCCACTGCGGATTTACAAAGCTCTTTGACCTTGGCAAACAGCTGCTCCAGCCTATTCACCCTAAAGACCATGGCCTACGTGTCTCTCCTCCTTCCCATTGTCGTGGCCTACATCGCATACGTGTGGAAGGTTATGGACCGCAAACCGCTCACATCGGAAGAAGTCACCGAGAACGAGGATGTATATTAATACAAAAACAGAATACCCATGTATATTATCGGAATAGCCGGAGGCACGGGCTCCGGAAAAACAACAGTCGTACGCAAAATCATAGAGAGCCTGCCCGCCCACGAAGTAGCCCTCATACCACAAGATTCCTATTACAACGACAATACAGGAATACCGATGGAAGAGCGACGTAAAATCAACTTCGACCACCCTTGTGCTTTCGATTGGAAGTTGTTGATACAGCATATCAAGACCTTGAAGGCAGGACAAGCCATTGAGCAACCCACTTATTCTTATTTGGAGTGCAACCGGCTCAAAGAGACCATACACGTGGAACCGCAAAAGGTAATTCTCATTGAGGGCATACTCGCCTTGTCCAACAAAGAACTCCGCGACCTGATGGACTTGAAGATTTTCGTGGATGCAGATTCGGACGAACGCCTCATCCGTGTCATCGAACGCGACATCGTGGAGCGGGGAAGAACTGTACAAATGGTGGTGGACCGCTATCGGGCCGTACTCAAACCCATGCATCTGGAGTTTATCGAACCGACCAAACGCTATGCCGACCTTATCATTCCCCAGGGAGGAGAAAACGAAAAAGCTATCGAAATCATGCGTACCTACATCCTTCACCATCTCAGCCTCCGTTTGGAACAAAGCGGACAAGCCTTATGAGAGTCCGTGCAAACGGAAACAGAACGGAAACCCGTTCCCAGTTACAAAGAAGGAGACCGGACTTATGGAAACCCTATCTGTCAATCAGCCTCATAACCTCCCTATTGCTGTCCTTCAATGCCGTATCCTGCGGAGAAAAAGAAGAGAAAAAAATATCCCCTTTGGGTATTACGGAAGAGGAAGGTGCGGAAACAGCTTATGACTTAGACCAGATACAGGAAGCCGGCGAACTGATAGCCGTCACGCTGTCCGGCCCCGACACCTATTATGAATATAAGGGAAAAGGATTCGGGCTGCAATTTGAATTGGCCGAACACTTTGCCGTTTCCATCGGTGCCAAGCTCCGTATGGAAGCCGTACGCGATACGGCGGAACTTTTCCAACGTCTGAAAAAAGGAGAGGCAGACCTCATCGCGTTGGAAATTCCGGAGAACCACATGACAGACATGGAACTGCAATTCTCCGGTGTCCGGTCGTGCCTGTCAGACAGCACGGCCGCAGCCAAAACCGGATGGGTTGTACGAAAGGATGCACCCTTCCTGGCCGAAGCCTTGGACGGATGGTATAAACCCGAGACGCGGTCTTTCTTGCAAAAAAGGGAACAGTTGCGCCTGTCTCCCGGCGGAAATGTAAAACGCCGTGTCCGTGCCCCCTTCCAGAATCGCGCCAAGGGCATTATCTCGCCGTACGACACCCATTTTATCCGTCATAGCCAAGCCATCGGGTGGGACTGGCGGCTCATGGCCGCACAATGTTACCAAGAGTCCGGTTTCGACCCGGAAGCCGTATCGTGGGCCGGAGCACGCGGACTGATGCAGATCATGCCTGAGACAGCCGTACATCTCGGCTTGCCCGCCGACCAAATGCACCAACCCGAAAAGAACATCAGTGCGGCAGCCCGGTACCTCCGTGAACTCGAACGTAAATTCAGCGATATACCCGGCAGGGCGGAACGTATAAACTTTATCCTGGCGGCCTATAATGGAGGCACGGGACACGTCCGCGACGCCATGGCCTTGGCACGCAAGCACGGCAAAAACCCGCACCTGTGGAACGACGTGGCTCCTTTCATCCTCCGCCTGAGCCAACCGCAATATTACAACGACCCCGTGGTGCGTTACGGTTACCTGCGCGGAGAAGAGACCTACGGCTACGTGACTTCCATCCGTGAACGTTGGCAACGCTACCGCGCTGCCGTCCATGGCGGCACGACCGGTGCCGCTCCCGCCCCGTCGCGCAAGAATTCTCGCGGAGGATTCAAAAGCAAAGTACTGAATGCCGAAGAACTGGAAGCCAAGTCCAAACAGAATACGCCATAACCCATGACGGAAGAGATTCAGGACATATTCGATGAAATCAGAAACATCATGCAGCCGGACATGGACCATACCGCACGTTACCATGCCCTTGACACGCTGTTGCTCCGTGCGCTGAAAGACCGGACCCGCCACAGTCCGGTGGATTTCACCCACACGGCCGCACGCCTGCACTGGCTCTGCAAACAAACCGGCCATCCGTCCCACCCGTTGGAAGTATTCCGTGCACGGGCAGGACGAATACAAAAAGGGCTTTTCCTGCCCAACGGAGAGGATGAAGCCTACGACTTAAAAGCGGTCTGCGAAGGATTGGCAGCTTTTTACCAGACCCATGTCCCGGAGGACGTGCAAAAACGCCTGCCCCGCCATTGGCGACCCGCTCCCGCACCTGCCGAAAAAGTACTGCAGGCCAAACGTATCCGGATAACGGTGCACCGGTGGGACGAGCATTTCATTTATGGAAAAGACCACACGCATCCCACGGAACAACTGTTGAAAGTGGAATATGCCGACGAAACCGACCGCACGTTCGCCGACTTGAACGGACAACTGTACGAAGGGGCACAGCTCAATCTCTTATCGGTCAAGGCCATAAGGGCGGAAGGCGCATATCCTTACGTCCTAAAACCCGAGATGTTAGTTCTCGACCCGGATTTCCTGATTGACATTACAGCCTTGTGCGCCTGCATCAAGCCATACGGGTATTCGGCATACACCCACTTGTTGAACAAATTCGCCCCTCCGGCACGCTCTGCGGCCATACAGTTGGGAAATGCGGCCAACCAGTTTCTGGACGACTGCGTGAATGAGCGATTTATCCAAAACGCAGACGGGACGACGGAAGCGGAACTCTACCTGCGTTCCATGCAAAATTCTTTCCGGTTCTCCCCTCTTGCCTGGTCCACCTTGCCGGACATCGACCGCGATTTCTTCAACCGGTGCGAAATGCAATTCCACCACATCCGGCAAACCGTACGCAACAGTTTCAGCGCCGCAGGCATCGACATCCGGCAAACGGAAGTGGAACTGGAGCCTTCTTTCCTTTGCGAAGCCCTCGGGTTGCAAGGGCGTATGGACCTGCTCACCCGGAACGCCGACAAATTAGTGGAACTGAAAAGCGGAAAAGCGGACGAATATCCCTACCGCAGCCCGAAGGAAGAACACAGCCTGCAAATGGCCCTGTACAAAGAAATCCTGTATTATAACCTGGACCGCAGGCGTGAGCAGGTACAGTCTTACCTCTTCTATTCACGCTACCCCGGGCTTTATGCCGTAGACGTGCCGCGCAGCCATATCCGCCGCGCCATGGCCCTGCGGAATGCCATCCTGCACATAGAGCATCGCCTGAGAAGGGGGGAATCCCGCACGTTGATAGAAGAGCTGACGGAAGAACGGCTCAACGTGGACGGACGCGCCGACCGGCTCTACACCCGCTACCTGCGCCCCCGCATGATGGAAATACTGGCACCGCTTCATGGCATGAGGGGAATGGAAGCCGATTATTTCCATCGCTTCCTGACGTTTACCGCCCGCGAACAATTCCGCGCCAAAGTCGGGGACGACCGGGCTGACTCGCCGGGCGGGTTCGCCGAAACATGGTGCTGCGACACGCAGACCAAACAACAGAACGGGAACATCCTGACCGGACTGAAACTGCATCCCGTCCCCGACGAGGAAGGTGCCGTCGTGCGGTTGGACTTGCAACTTCCGGAATATGGCGAAGACTTCCTCCCGAACTTCCGGCAGGGTGACATGGTGATGCTCTACGAACGGAACCACGAAGGGGACAACGTGACGAACAAACAGTTCTTCCGTTGCACCATAGAGGAAATCCATCCTGAACGCATGCTGCTGAAACTATCTTACAAACAGCGGAATGCCGAAGTATTCCGCCCCGACAGCCTTTATGCCGTAGAACCGGGCTACATGGATGCCACATTCAACCAAGCCTATTCGGGACTGTTCAGCCTGCTCACCGCCCCACGGGAACGGAAAGAGCTGCTGTTGGGCATACGGCCACCGGCCACCGACCCGTCCGTAAGGCTCCACCGGCATTACCTGAATGAAGAAATAGACCGTATCGTCCTGAAAGCCAAACAGGCCCGGGATTACTTCCTGCTTGTCGGGCCGCCGGGGACAGGAAAAACGTCGGTGGCCCTGAAATCCATGGTGGAAGAGTTCTTGTCGGACCATCCGCAAAAGACCCTCCTGCTCATGGCTTATACCAACCGGGCTGTGGATGAAATCTGCCATACGCTGTCTGCCATCAACCCTGCTCCGGAATATATCCGCATCGGGCAGGAACTGAACTGCGCCCCGGACTTCCGGACACAGCTCATGAAGCACGTCATCGGGGATGCCACCTCCCGAAAAGAAATCTACGAGAAGTTGGCGCCCGTCAGGGTGTTTGCCAGCACCATCAGCAGCCTATGCAGCCAGACGGAACTGTTCAGCCTAAAGGTCATCGACGTGGCCATCATCGACGAAGCCTCACAGGTGCTCGAACCCCAACTGCTCCCCCTGTTATGCGCCACCACTCCGGTGAACCGGGGAGACTATAACCTGAACCGTCTGGCCATCGGGAAGTTCATCCTCATCGGCGACCACAAGCAACTGCCCGCCGTGGTGAGCCAACCCCGGGAAATGTCACGGGTGACCGAGGATAGCCTGCAAGCCATCGGGCTGACCGACTGCCGTAACTCCCTGTTTGAACGCCTGCACCGGCTAAACAGCCTGCAAGGCACGGAAGGCATCGTGGAAATGCTTCACCGCCAAGGACGCATGCATCCGTCCATCTGCGAATTTGTCAACCGTAATTATTATAACGGCGGACTGGATGCCGTTCCCCTCCCCCATCAACAGGAACCGCTGGCTTTCGGCATCCGGCCGGACGATGACCGATGGACCGCTTTCGTAGCCGGTACACGCATGGCATTCATTTCCGTACAAGCCGACGAAGCAGAATATTATATAAAAAGCAACAAGCGGGAAGCCGAGACCGTGGCACACTTAGTACACACCCTTTGCCAACTGCACAGCCGCTCGGGCATCCCCTTCAGTCCCTGCAAGCAAATCGGAATCATCGTCCCCTTCCGCGCACAAATCGCCATGATACGCAAAGCCTTGGCCGAACGGCACATTCCCGACACGGCCGACATCACCATCGACACGGTGGAACGTTACCAAGGCAGCCAACGCGACATCATCATATTCAGCACCACTGTCAGCCGCCCGTACCAGCTCCCTATCTTGTCCGAACCCGTCATGACAGACGGCCGGGAATTAGACCGCAAGCTCAACGTGGCCCTCACCCGGGCACGCAAGCAATTCTTCATGACCGGAAACGAAACGCTGCTCCGGAAATGCACGGCCTACCGGGAGTTTCTGGATTTTTTAAGCAAAGGGCAAATCCTGCGTCTGTAAAATCCCCCATTACAAAATGTCAAAAAGTCAAATCCGATAGTGCGTGGCCCGTTTATCCGTCCCCCACTCGGATGTCCGCCGTAAATACGCGATTCTCGTACCGTCGGGAAAAGACAAGATGGAAACCGGACACATATTATGTTATCATTATGAAAACCGTTGGCTGCGTCCTGCGCAGCCCCAAGAGAATGGCGTAACCCCGTAAAGCGTTTCGCCTTACAAAAAGACACTCCGGACCCGCAGGCTTTTCCTTTCCAAATAGAAAAAATAACGGTTCCCGAAGCAAGTTATGCCAAGGTTTCAAGGTGCTTGTCCCGCAGACAAGCGCATGACTTCCGACCGTCATGCGGAGAAAAAAAATGTTTTCTCAGCCGAACGATTTTCCATTCTGCTCCAAACGATTCACGTCTTTAGTAAATAAACATAAAAAAACGCCCTGAAACCTTAAAAAAAGTATTCTTGAAAAGTCATTTCAATACCTGTTTCTGTACTTTTCCCGCCCTCAGGCCATCGAAAGGAAAGCCTTTTCCCTTTCCATTTGCATACAGGAAAGCGGAAAAGCCATGCATACTGTCAAAAACGGGATATCCGATTCCATTCACCCTGCCTTATTCCGGTACGCCCTATCCACCCCCATACGTACCATCCTATGTGCCTTCAACAGATGCGCACCCACGGTGCATTCGGCCACACCAAGCCGGCCAGCGATGGAAGCATACGACATTCCCTTGTAAAAATACAAAAGATACACTTGACGGCGTCTTTCGGTCAACCGTTTCACCATCTTCTCATGCACAAAGCGGAGTTCTTTATAACAATAGTCTTCTTCGACCGTATTGCGACCACACTGTACCTCACCGTAGCTGTATATGTCCATCCGGCTTTTTTTCATATAACGGCGGCGCAGATAATCTATCACGGTATTCCGCATGACCCTAAAGACTAAATTCTGGAGGGTTACCATGCGCACTCCTTCCCGGCATCTCCATATATGTTCAAAGACATCCTGGGTCAAATCTTCCGCCTCTTCCCTGTCACGAACCCGAGAGAAGATATACCCGTTCACCTTCTCCCTATACTGCATATAACATGCAGAAAACTGACTTTCCGTGAATATTTCCATGATATTTGTTCCTTTCAAGTTTTTCTTCTTGCAAAATTAAGCCACATCGGCAAAACAGGATAGGGCAATTTTCGACAAAACGTATGTCATTTTTTCCCATTTCACACTTTCCTCAAAAAAAAACAGGCATGGAAACCACGATATAAGCGCAATTCCATGCCTGCCATTCCTTAGTATGTCATTCTCAATTCTCCACCATCGGCAAATACCAGTTATTGCGGTCTCTCAATTTATTATAAAGCGCCTGGTCGGGATTGTCCGGACTCGTACGGCGAGCCACACGGGAAGCCAGGAAATCTTCTCCACGACGGAACGCAAAACGCATCAAGTCGTAAAAACGGTTGCCTTCGTAGGCCGTCTCCAAAGCCATCTCGTCGCAAATCATATCCTCTACTTTCCTTATGCTGTCCTCACGCGAAGCCATGGCCGGCAACGCATAATGCAACGTGTCCATCTCCGCATTCCCGCAACCGCGTGCATGCAACCCCATATTATCCTTGTTGTCATACATGTCGTAAAACGTATAACCGGACTGCATCAAACGGCGGTATTCCCCGTTGGCATCGTATTGTATCAGATTGCCACGGCTCAAACCATACTTCAGCACATGGAAAGCCGTCAACGGATAACCCGCACGGTTGATAGCCTCTGCCAGACGAAGGTAAACCGCCCCCGTACGGTAAGTGGTCACATGCGGCCATAGTGAAGAATACTTATTGATGCTCAACCCGTATCCTTCCTGATAATCCCGGTTGAAACGCAAATCGCCCATGAAATATTGCGGTGTGCCCGGCACCGTGATATATGAATAATACAGGGGATTTTCCTTTGTCCCGTAATACAAAGTATCCTTTGCCAGCCCCGTAAAGCGAGACATATACTCACTTTCATCCGATTCTGATTCTTCTGTATACATCACGTAGCAATAATAAGATTCATCCACCAATTTCTGAAGCGCGTCAGAACCCATGAAATACCTGAACGATTGCTGCAAACTTCCTAATTTACCATATTGGGAGTTGCCTGCAAATGGAACGAGGCTGATACGTTCCATAGTATTGCCTCCCACAAAAACGGAATTCCAACGGTCTACAATTTGGGCGTCGTCCAAATCCACAGTCCGATAAGCTACCTTTATTTCAGGATTTACAAATCGTTCTTCGGACAATAAATAATCACGATATTCCTGAGCCGCCTTGGCAAAATCGGATTTATTGCCATCCAATGAACCACGCCATAAATAAAGGTCGCCTCTCAGCAAACGGATTGGAAGAAAAAAATCGCTACTGTTTACCGAGCTATTCTGGTCATAAGTGAAGTTCCCGTAATTGGGAAACGGCACATCAACGTAAGGAAGCAAATCATCAATGAAATAAGAACAAATCTCACCCAGTCCCTTCCGTCTGGAAGGGTCGTTCATCACTTGCTCTATTTCAGAATAAGACAGCAGAGGCTGAGTATAGAACGGGATTTCGCCATAAAGCAAAGCCAATTGCAAGTAAGCCCACGCCCGGTAGGCACTCACGGCTGCATATTCCTTCAGGAACACTTTCTGCCCGCGACGCTCCATCTCGGCATCCGCACGCTCCAAATAGAAATTGCAATTATTCACAATGGCATAGTAATCCCGGTAGCGGTTGAAAGTCGCATCCTCCAAATTCTCAAAACGAGCCAAATCCACCCAAGCATTACTTGCACCGGCTAAAGGAACAGGCTTTACCAAATCTCCCCTCAATTCACCTAAAAGCACTCCTTTTTCGACCACGTCTTGAACCTTGTCCAATATACCCAACACAGAGAACACGGTATCGCCCGGTTGAGAAAAATCATGGTCTTCTTCAAACATCACCGTAGTGGTATCCACCTCACAAGCTGTGAAAGACACCGTAGCCGCCATCCAAATTGCGGTCGACTTTAATATGTTTTTTAACATCTTCATATCCTTGTTAAAGATTAATTTTAACCCCTAAAACGAAACTGCGCCCGTGTCCTAACAAACCACGGTCAATCCCCTGGTAAATCGGATTGCCTGAAATGGAGAGTTCCGGATCACTACCTAAATATTTCGTACACGTAAACAGATTGTTGGCAGCTCCCCAAACTGTAATCCCTTGCAGGAACGTCAAGTTGAAGGGAAAGCGATAGCTCAAACTCAAAGTCTTGAGCTTCAAATAAGAGCCATCCTCAATCCAACGGTCGGAAAAACGTGCGTTTCTCATCCGATCCCCGTATTCCACACGGGGAATCGATGTCTGCTGCCCCTCTGAAGTCCAACGGTTCAATAAAGCCGTGGTTTGGTTATTATAAGAACTTCCGCTTTCCAATACGGCACGCTGGTAATTGTAAATGTCATTCCCCAAAGAATAACTGAAGAAAGCATCCAATGTCCAATTTTTGTAATGCAGGCTAGTCCCGAAATTACCGAAAATATCCGGATTAGGGTCGCCGATTACATCTTTGTCTTTATTATCAATCACCCCGTCAGCTACCAAATCGGAGAAATGTACATCACCGGCACGGAAAGCACTTCCATTTTTGCTTCCATTACGTAAATCCGTTTCAGCAGCTTCTTCCGAGGTGGCAAACACACCCTGAGTCTTGTAACCATAGAACAAACCGATCGGGTTTCCTACCTTAGTCATGACCTCACCGCCATAAACAGAAGTATAAACCGTCTTATCGTTATCCGGCAATGCAGTCACCTCATTCTTGTAATGGCCGACACTTGCAGAAATTTCCCATGAGAAATCCTTTAATGCCATGACTTTGGCCACAGCCGCAACATCAAAACCCTGGTTTTCCATCTTACCCTCATTACTCCAATAATTGCGCAATCCGCTCACCCCTCCCAATGTCTTGTAAGCTAACATGTTGTTCACATAAGACTTATAATAATTGAATCCAAGCGACAAGCGGTCATGCCAAACGGACATGTCCAAACCAACTGAAATCCGCGTGACCGTCTCCCATTTCAGTTTATCATTGCCGATATTGGCCAAGGACAAACCCGACGTATGATTCAAGAATGCACTTGGAGCAAAGTAAGAGCGGGAGGCAAAGCAATCAATATTGTCATTGCCCGACTGGTCGATGCCGACATTCAGTTTCAAATAGTCAATACCCTTCACGTTCTGGAAGAAAGGTTCGGCGGAAACCACCCAAGCCGCCTGCAAGGACGGGAATATCCCCCAGACATAATCGCCCAGTTTCACTCCCCCTGTGGCATTCCTGCCGAAACGCGTAGATGTCTCCGCCGTCAACGTTCCCTGCAAAAAATACTTATCCGCATAATTCCAATCCGCATTCACATACACAGCTGTGGATTTCCATTCCTCAATAATGCCGTCCACCTTACGGTTCTTCATTTCATTGGTGATGTTCGGCAACTTATCTCCCGCACTGTTGTCTGCACGAATAGCATCCGAATTAAATGAATCGCTTAAATAACGGAAACCGCCAAAAAGATGAATCACATGTCCGCCATAACGGCATGACCAATCAATCCTGGTATCGCTCGCCACGGACAATTGCTTACTGGAATAAGCCCTTGACCTGTTGGCTGTCATATCGTCACCGCTCTCTGTAAAAGTCGGTACCCCCTCATCCGGAATAAACGAACGTTCCGTGACATTGTTCAACACGTAACTTACCTTTTCAGACAGTGTCAGGTTTCGATTGATTTTCCATTTCGGCATGGCACTCAATGAAAACAAAGTATACTCCAACCGGTTTTTATTACTCGCGTCGCCATTCTCCAATATGGACAAGGGATTGGACAAGTTAAAACAATCGTAGTCTGCCATGGATGCCGTAAACCTGCCATATTGGTCAGGATTGTATGCAGCCAATACGGGGGATTTAATCAGGCCCAACATTCCCGGAGACAATGCCTGCCCACTGCCCATTCCGTCATCCCGTAAATTCCGGGTCGTATTGGAATAAGCTACATCCAAACTGCAATCCAGATTCTTCATAAACTTCACATCTGTATTGAAACGCATGTTCAACCTTGCGAAATCATTATACTTCAATGTGCTTTGCGCATTTGCATAGCCTATGGAGAGATTGTAATTAGCCACATCGTCACCACCTTGCACGTTTACACCGTAATTCTGCGTGAAAGCCTCATGATAAACATAATCCTTCCAGTCCGTATCGTTATGGTACATGGCATACTTTTGCTTGTCCGTTGTAAAATCGTCCAAGAAATCCGGAGTTTCGGTCACGTTCCCCATTACATCCGTTGCATACAAACGATATTGCCCGGCATTCATCATCGAAGGCAATTTCGGCAACAATTCAACCGCCCCATAGATGTCTACATCAATCCGTGTAGCCATACTCTTTGCACGTTTTGTCTCTATCACCACAACCCCATTGGCACCTTTCGCCCCATATAATGCAGTGGCGTTTTTCAACACTGTCACTTTCTCAATGTCATTAACACTAATGGCTGAAAGCACGTTATTGACATAACCTTCATGCATTAACGAACGTCCGTTTTGAGTATCAAGAATCACACCGTCCACCACAAACAAAGGTTGCCCGCCTCCATTCAACGAATTATATCCTCCAATAAACATGTTCGCCCCTTGGGCGGGATTACCCGAACGAAGCAACACACGCAAATCAGCACCAAGTTTTTTTGCCATTTCTTCTTCAACGGTCAAAGACGAATTTGCAGAAAAATCCCCGACACTGCTCTTATTCGTCACCCTCACTTCATTGGCATAACCATTGGAAAAATGTTCCGAATACATCCTCACTACCAATTCTTTTCCTTTTCCGGCCAAATGTACCCTAGCCAAGGCATAAGTAGGTGTACGCACCAACAATTGATTGGCATACAACGGCACTTTTATTTCAAAGGCACCCTGTTCGTCGGAAATGGAACTGAACCGGTCGTCTCCGGCCACTTGTATGATGCCGCCCTGTACCGGCCCGCCCGTGGCTGCATCGACCAATGCCCCCTTATAAACCACCGTGGGTATCTTATTCATTTCCCTCTGCACTACAATCTGAAGCGAATCAGTTTCTCCTCCTGCGGCCGATAACGTGGAATCTGCCACCCCTTCCGCATCCACCTGTCCATAGGTCGTTTGCAGGCTGCCTGCCAAGGCCATACAAAAACATATACTATATAGATTCTTATTATTCTTCATCACTTAAATCTCCATCAATTGAAGGTTTCAACAATATGCAATCAATATATAAATCACGTGTATAATCCGACTCACTACGTTTAGGCGTGCTGACGATTTTCAAAGAGATTTTGGCATCTTCCATAGAAGCACGATTGGGGAAATAATCACAATAAGCAAACTGATGCCCTCGTGCCACCCATATCGTATCAACCTTGTCGCCTGGTATTTCAATCCCTTCCACTTCCAACTTTTCCTTCGTGTATTTATCATTCAATTCTACATCAACACGTCCTTTTTTCGTATCAATGGAAGAAGACCAACCGTTACGCGTCAGATTCATCGGAACAAATACAATCCCTATGTCATAAGCGCAAGACAGCACGTTCGGGATTGCATAAGTGACGGTGGCACCCCGCAACATGTTCGTAGAAGTAAACTTCATGTAGTAGCTTGATGACACACCGGTATTTGCAGCGGCAACAAACACCGGACGATCCTTATTTTCATCGTAATAATTAGCCGTAAGCAGATACTCACCGATATTTTCGGCTTCAACAACAATGTCACTGTTTAAGACCTGATAAGGGCTTAAATTCACATCGGCCGCTTTCAATATTTGTCCATTGCTACAACCTATGGCTTCGGTCCCTTCAAACAAGCCCCCGGCATCTTGTGGACGATAGAACAATTTTCCGGACGTACTTTCCCAATAATCGGATGTCGAAGACTGACTACGGGTTTCAAATACCAAAGCATCCAATATGCTGCGACACGCATACTTGTCTGCCAATTCCGGTTCTTCATCTTCCGAATAATGATAAAAGCCCTTAAACTTATCCACCAACCGGTCCCAACAATCATTCACGGGAACCAACATCGTATAATCCCGCTGCTCGTCATTCAAGTAGCCAATCTGCCCCCACAATTCATTTGTCAAGACAAACACGGAATCCGTATACACCTGTTCCCCATTCACCACACCGCCCGGAGTACTCAATTCAGGCACAAACTCCAATTTATTAAAGCTATACAAATAATCGGTAATATTAGAAAAATCAGCATCCTGTCTCAAATAAGACCAAACATTGTTATTGTAAACCGCCTGGCAATCTAATATATGCAAATCTCCATTACTGCATTCAATATTAAAAGATTTGGCCGGCGAGCCATTGAAATGAGGCACGCCTCCTTCTGACACAAAAGGCATGGGCTTCCCGTTCAACACCTTTATGGTATCGTTCACAACGGAGGATGCCGCAATAACCCCACGGGCGATATGGTTTTTAACCACTTGCTCCATCACTTCGTCCGGAGTCATGTCCTCACCGGTCACCAATGTCGTGTCTATGCTGCCGGATGGTGCCCAAACCGTATAGCGTTGGCCCGAATCCAAGAACTTGTCATAACCGTATCCTTTAAGCAATTTTGCAAAATCCGACAACTCCGGACGGGCAGTAATTTCCTGCCACAAAGTCCTTGTAGGACGGGGTACACCATCATAATGTGCATCCCAATCGTCCGAACAAGACAAGACCAATCCGGAAGCCAATACCGCCATGCAACAAATAGTTGCCTTGGCATATCTTTTAGAACCTTTCATAATCTTCTGCTTTTAATTTAAGAGGAGTTCTATAAATTAAAATATTGTAGTACAGTTGTTTATATGGTT
>ERZ860264.692-NODE-692-length-28783-cov-2.783104_pt1 | contig 28783 bp, 24 predicted proteins | sample MGYA00509980_ERZ860264 | MGnify/ENA primary metagenome ERZ860264 (study PRJEB30046, sample SAMN00715212) | human gut metagenome | study: EMG produced TPA metagenomics assembly of the A metagenome-wide association study of gut microbiota in type 2... | reverse complement strand
CTGTTGCCTGAAATAGCACACTTAATCGCCAATTTTATATCTGCGGCGCGTGCATTACAACTTTTTTTGTTAATTTTGCAGAAGACGGCAGTATTGTCGGTCCATATTCATATAATTGTGAAATGTATGCAAAGATTTGTTCAGATTCTCGAACTTGTAGACTCGCCGGAAATCATTTCGGAGTATCGCAGGATTCATGACGAAATATGGCCGGAGATAACCCAAGGCATCCGATCGGTAGGTATCGACAGAATGGATATATACCTTCATTGCAACCGCGCGGTAATGATCGTGGAAATGCCTGACAACATAGATTTCGACACAGCCATGTCAAGACTTGCCGTTCTGCCTCGACAGCAGGAATGGGAAGAATTTGTCGGCCGATGCCAAAAATGCAAATCAGGAAGCACATCAGCCGAAAAATGGAAAAGAATGACATGCATTTTTGAACTGCCTGAATAAATCCTCCAGACACATGAGCGCAATAAAATACAGGATTCCGTTTATTCTGGTTTCGCTGCTGTTTCTACTTTGGGGAGTGGCAAACAACATGAACGACACTTTACTGGCGGCATTCCGCCGCATAATGTCTATGAGCGATCTTCAGACATCGCTCGTGCAGTTCGCTTTCTTTGGCGCCTATTTTTGTTTCGCCCTGCCTGCCGCACTGTTCATACGCAAACATTCATATAAAGCCGGCATATTGCTCGGCCTTGCCGGCTACGCTGCGGGAACCATGCTGTTCTATCCGGCAGCCCAGACAGCGTCATATGGATTCTATCTCTTTGCCATCTACGTCATGGCAGGAGGGTGCGCCGTACTTGAGACCACAGCCAACCCATACATACTCTCGATGGGCTCTCCTCAGACAGCTACAAGAAGGCTCAACATAGCGCAGACTCTGAATCCTGTCGGAGCGATATGCGGAATACTTCTGAGCCGACATTTCATACTTTCGGAACTTCATGCATCCGATGCTGCAGAGCGCGCGGGGATGGGGGCAGACGCCCTTGCACAAATACAAAGGCATGAACTTGGCGCCGTGTCGGGCACATACATGCTCATAGGATTCGTTCTGTTAGCGCTACTTGCCGTCATAGCGTTCGTAAAAATGCCGGGTGACAGAGACTCAGGCACCCTTGACATAGCCTCGACGTTCCGCAGACTCTGGAAGAACCGCAGATGGAGATACGGTGTCGCCGCACAATTCTTCTATGTCGGAGTCCAGACTGGAGTATGGTCATTCACGATCCGACTCGCGATGGACCGCCTCGGAATGATGGAAAAGGACGCCTCCATGATATTTCTTTATTCCATCATGGCATTCACAGGATTCCGGTTCCTGTTCACATGGCTTATGGGCTATGTGAGACCGGTCTTACTTCTTGCCATAGCGTCACTTGCAGCCATAGCATGCACTATGGGCGTGATATTCGGTGAGGGATGGTTCTCTGTGTGGGCTCTCGTATCGATATCGGCATTCATGTCGCTCATGTTCCCGACGATATACGGCATGGCACTCGACGGTATCGGAGGCGAGGATTCAAAACTCGCGGCTTCCGGACTCATCATGGCGATACTCGGCGGAGCTCTGATAACACCATTGCAAGCGTATGTCTCCGACAATCATGGAATCGGAAATTCATTCTGGATACCGGTAGCCTGTTTTGCCGTCGTGCTGACATATTCAGCCGGAATCCTTTTGAAAAAAATCGAAACCGTCGGGACGAATTGACAGTTACTTATGAATAAGAAAGTTTTTGTTTCCGGATGTTATGACATGCTCCATTCCGGCCATGTGGCTTTTTTCAAGGAAGCATCGCGGTTCGGGGACCTTTATGTAGGCATAGGTTCCGACAAGACAATCGAGGAGCTAAAGAACCGCAAGACCGTGTATTCCGAAAAGGAACGACTGTATATGGTGAAAGCAATCAGATATGTCACTGACGCGTTCATCAATTCGGGCAACGGGATGCTGGACTTTATCGAAACAATGGATGCAGTAAAACCTGACATATTCGTTGTCAATTCTGACGGAGGAAGCGATATAAAACGCCGCTTGTGCTCAGAGAAAGGCATCGAGTACATTGAACTAAGACGAGAGCCCGCCTCAGGTCTTGAGGCACGATCCACCACCTCCCTGCGGACAGAGGTAAAGTCACATCTTCCTTATCGCGTTGACATAGCCGGAACATGGATAGACCAGCCGTACGTGTCGCAATATGGCGCAGGATGGGCCATTACAGCCTCGATCGAACCGACAGTCGAGTTCATGGAACGAGGAGGTATGTCGACATCCACACGCAACGCCGCAAAAAAGATATGGCCCTATGAATTGCCTGATTATAACGAGGAGATGCTTGCCCGTCTGCTGTTCTGTTTTGAGAATGACCCTGAAAACAAGGGCCATGTTTCGGGGGCACAGGACGCCATCGGCATATGCATGTCGGGGTTGACACGCCATTTTTACAACGGGCGTTACTGGCCGGACCGGATAGAATCCTGCCATGAAGAAGAAGTGTTGACATGGCTTGAACAGCATATAGTGCTCATTCCTATGTTTCCGCGCCGACCCGGTTGTTCGGTTGTCGAAGGAAAAGATATCAACCCGACCAAGGTGAAGACTCTGACCGATGCCGCCGACAGGTGCTGGAACGCCATACTCGACAGAGACCTTGACAGATTCGCCGCATCTTTCCGAGATTCCTTCGATGCTCAGGTCTCCATGTTTCCGGCCATGATGCAGCCCGGAGTCTCCGAACACATAGACAGAATCCGCGACAAGGCCCTTGCGTGGAAGATGCTCGGTGCGGGAGGAGGAGGACATCTTGCCGTTGTCTTACCTGACGGCGCGACAGTTTCCGACGACATGATACCAATAAAAATACGCCGCCGTGGATTCTGACTGGCAGTTTTCTGGTCTAAGAGAGTGTTTGAATTTAAAACACTCTCTAAAATTATTCATGATTCTCTTTTGAAGCATCTTAATTATGGAAATCGTTTACGAAGACAACCACATAGTCGTGGTCAACAAGAGTGCGGGCGAAATCGTTCAGGGAGATAAAACCGGTGACAAACCTCTCTCCGAAATGGTGAAGGAATATCTGAAAGAGAAGTATAACAAGCCGGGAAATGTATTTTGCGGTGTCGTGCACCGTATCGACCGTCCGGTATCGGGACTCGTAATATTCGCACGTACTTCAAAAGCACTCGAACGCCTGAACAGGATGTTGCGTGACGGCGAGATACATAAGACTTACCGCGCGGTAGTGGAGGGGCATCCGAAGCAACCAAACGCCATACTTGAGAACTGGCTCGTTTCAAACAGCAAAATAAACAAGACCTTCATATGTGACAGCAATACCCCCGAGGCCAGACTCTCCCGCCTTGAATACACCGTCGTCGAATCCGGGGACCACTACTCTCTGCTTGAAATAAACCTCATGACAGGCCGCAAGCATCAGATCAGAGCGCAACTCGCCGGCATAGGCAATCCCATCAGAGGAGACCTCAAATATGGAGCGAAAAGAAGCAACAAAGACGGCAGCATATCCCTTCAGGCGTATAAGATACAATTCAGACATCCTGTAAGCAAGGAGGAAATAAAAATTTCAATACCTTCGATTCAGATAAGCCGATAAATTCACAGATATATTATCGGATACAAATAAGTTGCAACTTAAATAAAATATCAGAGAGACACATCCTCAACGGAAATATCTCCCTTTTAAATTTGGCTTACGAGTAATATTTTACTATGCGGTTACATAGAATATATGCGGTTACATAGAATAATGGTATCATATAATTTACCACAAGATTCAGGTCATTAAGTATTGAAATCTCTTTATCCTTTTCACATTGCAAAGTTAGCTAAAACAACACCGTCCCACAATACCTAAATTTAAGTATTTTAGAGGTTGTTTCATAATTACGCATCGGAGCCCGGCTGTCATCACGACAAGCCGGGCTCCGCGCATTATTGATCATGAATATTATCTTCCAAGAAATCTGCGTATACGTGCAAGTACATTGGGCACAGTGTATCCGAATTTATCTTCAAGCACTTTCGCAGGAGCGGATGCGCCGAAACGTTCAAGGCCCATGACTTCAAACTCACCATGCATCACCGGATACAGCACTGAAGGCAATCCGGAAGTCAATCCGAATATTTTCACGTCCTCCGGTATGACACTATTGCGGTATTCGGCATCCTGCCTCTTAAATAGTCCTACAGAAGGCATGGAGACCACCTGCGCGTTTATACCCTCGGCTGCCAGAGCCTCCGCCGAATGCAAAAGAAGCGCCACATCGCTGCCGTTAGCCACTAGCACCACATCGGGATTTTCCGCAGCTTTTACCACATATGCGCCTTTCTCGGCTTTCATGGCTTCTTCGCGACGATTCTCACCGGGGAGATCTTCAAGATTCTGACGTGAGAAAATCAAGACAGTCGGAGTCTTGTCATTCTCCATAGCCATCTTATAGGCGGCAACGGTTTCCGCGCCATCGGCAGGTCGGATCACAAGAACAGAGGGACGGCCATGCATATTGTCCATCTGTTCGAGAAGACGGATCTGAGCCTCATGCTCGATCGGTTCGTGAGTCGGGCCATCCTCTCCCACACGGAACGAGTCGTGTGAATAAATGAATTTGACAGGAAGTTCCATAAGCGCCGCCATACGTATGGCTGGTTTCATGTAGTCGCTAAACACGAAGAAAGTGCCGCAAGCGGCATACATGCCGCCATGGAGCACTATTCCATTCATTATGCAAGCCATGGTAAGCTCTGCCACACCTGCCTGAAAGAATCCTCCGGAGAAATTGTCTTTCATGAGTTCGCCGGTCTTCTTAAGGAATCCGTCGGTCTTGTCGCTATTGGCAAGGTCGGCACTCGATACAATCATGTTGCCGATATGCTCTGCGAGGAAACCGAGGCATGCGGAAGAAGCCACTCGTGTAGGCTGATCCGGTTTCAACGCCACAGAACTCCAATCAAGCGACGGGAGCTCAAGCGATTCATAACGTCTGAGCAATTCTGCTTCAGAGGGATTTTCCTGCGCCCAACGTGCGAACCTTGCGCGCCGTTCGGCCACTATCTCTTCAAGACGTGCGGCACGGTCATCATAGAGTTTCTTGACTTCCGGACGTATCACCCATGGATTCTCAGGATCTCCACCCATCTTGCGCACGGAAGCCTCTATATCGGCACCTGCTTTCGAGAGCGGCTGTCCATGTGTGGAGACAGCGCCTTCGAGTGAAGATCCGTCTGTGGCAAGCACAGATCTGGCCATTACCGTGTGACCGATAATAAGGGTCGGGCGCTCACGTTCGTCAATGGCCACCTGCAACGCCCCTGCGATGGCAGCGGCATCAGAACCGTCGACTTCGAGAACGTTCCAGTTCCATGCACGATATTTGGCTGCGACGTCTTCCGTGTCTACGGCATCAACTTTGGTAGACAGCTGGACATTGTTCGCGTCATAGAACATTATAAGGTTGTGAAGACCCAGATGACCGGCAATGCGACCGGCACCCTGCGATACTTCTTCCTGAATACCGCCGTCGGAAATGAAAGCGTATGTCTTGTGAGCAACAACCTCACCAAAACGGGCGGCAAAGAAACGTTCCGCTATGGCACAGCCTACGGCCATGACATGTCCCTGACCCAACGGGCCTGACGAGTTCTCTATCCCGCGTTCCACATCCAATTCAGGATGTCCCGGAGTAACACTCCCCCACTGACGGAAATTCCGGAGGTCATCCATTGAATACTTGCCCGTCAGCGCGAGAACGCTGTAAAGCATCGGTGACATATGACCTGGATCAAGGAAAAAGCGATCGCGCATGAACCACTTCGGGTCCTTGGGGTCATAGACCAGGAATTTAGAATAGAGTACATTGATGAAATCCGCCGCGCCAAGCGCACCGCCGGGATGTCCCGAATTAGCTTTTTCTACCATTTCGGTAATCAGCACGCGCAAATTGTCGGCGGCCGAATTCATTGTCGTTAGATCCATGGTGTTTTTAATGGTAAATTATAATTGAATGATTATTTATGTCAGAGAGCGTCGGGAATCTGCTCTTCCTCGTCTACCGGAATATCACGGTTGACATTCTTGCTTCCGATGACGGCATAATAGAACAGATAAGCGAGCATGGCTATGACAAGCCAGTACGAAGCCATCCAACCCACATTGCGGCCGATTGTCTCCTGGATCCAGGGCATCACGCCGCCACCGACCACCATCATCATGAAGATACCTGATGCCTGCGCGGTATATTTGCCCAGCCCTTCCACGGCGAGGTTGAATATTCCACCCCACATAACCGATGTGCAAAGACCGCAAAGCACGAGGAAGAGAGCTTTTATTGGCACCTGTGCCATAGAGAATCCATCCTCGACGGAATATGACGGCATTGAAATGCGCACATCAGAACTTATTAAAATAGCGAGCAGAATGAGTATTATCGCTGTGACACTTGTCACCATAAGTTGCGTACGGCTTGTAACAAAACCTGAGATTGCGGAAGATGAGAGACGACCCACAAGCATCAGCAGCCAGTATACTGCTGCGATACCGCCCGCAAGAGCCACACCGTTCTCAAGATTCAGAGCAGGATCGGAGAGATAAAAGATAAGCACGCCGGGGATTCCCACTTCAATGCCGACATAGAAAAATATGCCTATCACGCCAAGTACTGTATGACGGAAACTCCAGGGACTGTGAGAGAATTTCTGTTTCTTGCCTGTAGTGTTTCGCTGAGGTTCTGGAATGGAAACAAAACTGATGATAAGAAACGATGCCACAAAGACAGCGAACGCAATCCATAAGAGCACAGAAACATCGGCTATACTTGTAGACGATGTCACAGTACCGACCAACATACCTACAAAGAACGGGGTGAGAGTACCGGCGAGGGAATTAAGCGAGCCTCCGGCCTGGAGTAGCTGATTGCCTTTTGTTCCGCCTCCTCCGAGCAGGTTTAGCATAGGGTTTACTACCGTATTGAGCATACAGACGCAGAAACCACATATAAACGCTCCCAACAGATATACCAGATAATTAAGCATTACCGGCTGTCCGTCGACAGTGAAGGTTGCAGTATCGGCTCCAAGCACACCCGACAGATACTGCACAAGAATTCCCACAGCACCTACAGCAAGAGCGACAAGGGCTGTTTTCTTATAACCATATTTGACAAGCATCGAACCGGCCGGAATACCCATAAAAAGATATGCGAGAAAATTCATGAAGTTACCTATCATGCCCGCCCATCCGTAATGATCTTTCCATATTGTGCCTATAGGGGCAGCGAGATTAGTGACAAAAGAAATCATGGCAAAAAGGAAGAACATCGTGACTATGGCCACGACATTGCCCTTATTGCCGGAATGCGTTACAGAAGTTGTCTTACTCATAATTTTATTTTGTTTAATAAAGATTGATTTTAATCAAGGATAGATTATTGTCAATATTGTCGTTGGCCGAAAATACTCGTACCTACCCGTACAAGGGTCGATCCTTCTTCAACCGCAATTTTCCAATCGCCGCTCATTCCCATAGAGACAGTATCGAATCCTCGAAGTCCGAGCGTCTGATCGTCAGCCACCCGGCGAAACAACGAATATAGATCTGCAAAATCATGACGCACCCTGCCGATATCGTCAGTATTGGAGGCCATACCCATGACACCGCATATATGCGTGGCTTTAAGGCCGTCGAATTTTCTCTCCGCAAAATAAGCCAGAAACTCATCGGGCAAAAAACCGAATTTAGTCTCTTCCCGGGCCACATGTATCTGCAGCAGCACATTCGAGACTATTCCCGCTTTTTCCGATTCTCTGTCAATCAGTTCAAGAAGTTTTTCGGAATCCACACTTTCTATCATGGCAGTCTTTCCGATCAACTGACGGACCTTATTCGTCTGAAGATGTCCTATGAAATGCCAGCGTACATCATCAGGCATGAGTGGAATTTTCTCCAATAGCTCCTGCACACGGCTTTCGCCGAAATATCTTTGCCCGGCATCGTATGCTTCCCTAAGAGCCTCGACCGGATGAAACTTCGAGACAGCAACAAGTGTCACGCCGGAAGGAAGTTCGTCATGCAGTCTTTTTATCTGGTCGGCAATCATCTTTCCGGATAGATTTAATTCTCAGGATTCAGGTTCGCACCGAAAACATCCATGATCATGGTTTCCGCTATCGAGCCAATCTCATAGTCGGCCATAGTGCCTTTCATGCCCTCCTTGAACTTCCCGACGGCATCCTCAAAATCAGAAGCCTGCACAAGAATCTGGCTGACAGTCTTTTTTTCTATGCCGGAATTTTCATCAAGGCTTATAAAGTTGACCTTTACAAGATAGAAGCGGTCTGCGCCGTCATTAAAGAATATCTCGGAGATCTTGGTCTTTTTTTCGGAAGAAATAGAATATTCTCCCGAAATAAAAGGTTTCATTTCCTCTATTATACGGGCTTCCGCCTCAGTAAACGTCAATGCATCGACAAGATATGGCTCGTTAACTTTCTTGACCATACCGTTTTCCTGCATCTTATCATATCTTACTTTACATTCGAACCAAAGTGCCATAGCTGCTGTATGTGTTGTGAAGTCGTTATGTTGACTTAAATCCGACGCAAAACACGTCATTGCAAAATTACGAAATAATAAACAGTTCTGCAATTCTTTTATAAAAAAGAAACAAAATAATGCCTCTGTCTTTTCTATTTGTAAAAATTTATTAATTTTGCAGAATATGCATTTCTATGTGCCGTCGGACATGACCTGTCATCAAGCCGCAGGCACCAGCTAAGAACTGTAAATAACCAAACCCTTATTATATGGATAATCTGACAAGTCTGGTCGATTGGTCGCGACTTCAGTTCGCAATCACCGCCATCTACCACTGGCTTTTCGTGCCACTCACTCTGGGACTTTCGGTAATCGTTGCGATCATGGAAAGTGCCTATCTCAAAACCAAATCCGAGAACTGGCTTCGCGCCACGAAATTCTGGATGACACTTTTCGGCATCAATTTCGCAATTGGAGTCGCTACAGGTTTGATTCTCGAGTTCGAATTCGGAACAAACTGGAGTAACTATTCATGGTTTGTGGGCGATATTTTTGGAGCGCCACTGGCCATCGAGGGAGTCGTTGCATTCTTCATGGAAGCTACGTTCGGAGCTGTAATGTTTTTCGGATGGAATAAGGTATCTCCCCGGTTTCATCTTGCATCGACCTGGCTTACCGCTATCGGCGCCTCGATCTCGGCTCTGTGGATTCTTGTTGCAAACGCATGGATGCAGTATCCCGTAGGCATGGAGTTCGATCCGGCACAGATGCGCAATGTAATGACTGACTTCTGGGCTCTTTTCTCCGGAATAGCTGTCAACAAATTTTTCCATGCCGTCTTCAGTGGCTGGGCTCTGGCAGGAGTCTTCGTGATCGGCGTAAGCTGCTATATGCTCTGGAAAAAACGCAACTGGGATTTCGCGGTCAATTCAATAAAAGTCGGTGCATGGTTCGGACTCTTAGGTCTCCTGCTCACGATGTATACCGGTGACGGTTCGGCCGTGCAGGTAGCAAAACACCAGCCTATGAAACTTGCGGCCATGGAAGGTCTGTATCACGGCCACACCGGTCAGTCGCTGACAGGAATCGCGCTCCTTAATCCGGACAAAGAATGGGACAACGATGAAGACGAATATCTTTTCGAGATCTCCATACCTTACGGGTTGTCAATACTCGCAAATCATGACATTCATTCATTTGTGCCCGGCATAGCCGACATCATAGAAGGATTTTCAATCAACGCAGAGGGCGACACCGTCAATACCGTGAGCTATGCGGAAAGAATAGAACGCGGCAAACTGGCCCATAAGGCACTGGCGGATTTCGACGCTGCCCGCAAGGCCGGTGACAAAACCGCACAGGCTGCAGCCGAAAAAACACTCCGACTCAACTATCCTTATTTCGGCTATGCATACTTCACAGATGTCAAGGAAGCGATACCGCCGGTCGGACTCACATTCACGATGTTCCGTGTGATGGTCATACTGGGGTCCTATTTCCTGCTCTTCTTTGTAGTGACATTGCTTCTCGCATACCGCAAGAATCTAATTGACAAAGCACGTTGGTTCCACATGGCAGCCATGATCTCCGTTCCGTTCATGTGGATATGCTCCGAAGCCGGTTGGGCTGTGGCGGAGATCGGACGACAGCCCTGGACAATTCAGGATCTTCTCCCGACATGCGCGGCTATATCCGACATTCCTGTATCATCTGTAATGCTCACATTCTGGATGTTCGCGGCAGTATTCACACTACTGCTGATAGCAGAGGTCAGCATAATGTGCAGATATGTCGACAAGAGATCAAAAGAACAACTATATACACCGGAAAAAGCATAAAATCATGATACTGGAAAATCTTCAGAACTATTGGTGGCTTCTTATCTCCATTCTCGGAGGCATTCTGGTTTTCCTTCTTTTCGTGCAAGGTGGCCAGTCTATGATATTCAGTCTCGGCAATACAGACGAACGGAGAAACAAAATAATCGGCGCCATGGGCAGCAAATGGGAACTTACATTCACTACTCTGGTGACTTTCGGAGGTGCGTTTTTCGCATCCTTTCCTTTGTTTTATTCGACAAGTTTCGGAGGTGCCTACTGGCTCTGGATCCTGATATTGTTCAGTTTTGTCCTACAGGCCGTGAGCTATGAATACAGAAAGAAAAAAGGGAATGTCTACGGCATGCGCACATATGACGCATTTCTGTTCATCAACGGGTGCGCAGGTTGCGTATTGCTCGGAGTCGCGGTCGGCATGTTCTTCTTCGGCGGGGAATTCAGCGTGAACAGGGAAAACATTCTGTCGGGAAATTCACCCGTCATCTCGCAATGGGCTCCCACACATGGACTCGAAGCCATCTTCTGCTGGAAAAACCTTCTGCTCGGAGTCGCCGTATTGTTTCTGGCCCGTATGCAGGCATGCCTGTATATGATGAACCGTTATAAAACAGAAGACACCGAATTTTTTGACATACTCAAACGACGCGCTTTCATCAACGGTGGAATTTTCGTCATAGCATTCGTCGCTTTCCTTATAGTATTTCTGACAACGCCGGGTTATGATGTCATCACAGAAGATGGCCGAAACGTATCTGTCACGGAGATCCACTTCAAGTATTTCCACAACATGACGGAAGATTGGTGGGAAATTAACACGCTGCTGACCGGTGTTGTATTAGTGCTCTATGGCCTCGGACGTTCGGTATTTGCAAAACATTTCGGTTCGGGAATATGGTTTACAGGTTTTGGGACCTTCCTCGCCGTGATAGCGCTCTTCTGGGCCGCGGGATATGGTGACACCGCATTTCTCCCGTCGATCACAGATCCGATGAGTTCGCTGACCATACGCAACGCGTCATCATCTGAATTCACGCTCAAAGCCATGAGTTACGCATCTTTGTTCATTCCTTTCGTAATAGCGTATATCTGGTACGTATGGCGCCAGATGGACAGAAAACCTTGAATACATATGTACTGGCAACTGTTTGTGAGTTTTCTAAAAATAGGAGCATTCACATTCGGAGGAGGCTGGGCAATGATTTCGATTATCGAACGAGAGATAGTCGACAAGCACCACTGGATCGAGAAAGATGACTTTCTCGATCTTTTGGCTATCGCCCAGTCTCTTCCCGGCATTCTCGCCGTGAACATAGCGACCGCAGTGGGCGACAAACTGAGAGGGCTGAAAGGAGGTATAGTTGCAGCGGCAGGCACGATACTGCCCTCCTTTCTGATAATTCTTGCGATCGCTATTTTTCTAACTCCCGACATGATCAAAAACAACCGCGCTATATCGGCCGTATTCATGGGAATACGCCCAGCTGTAGTGGCCCTGATAATAGCGCCGGTCGTAACATCGGCACGTGCTGCCGGACTGACATGGAAAACGGTATGGATTCCACTCGTGGTAGCCCTGATGATCTCTCTTGATTTCGGATTTGCATCCAATCCTATACTCTATATCATTCTCGGCGGGATCGGCGGATTTGTCTGCTGGTGGCTGCCTATGCGGACCATTAAAAACAAAAAGGAGAGTAAAAACCATTAAGATAGTAGTTTAATTTAAAACGTATTAAATTCAAATTTAATACGATTCTTCTTTTAGCAGGTTTTAAAGCAGTAAAAAAATGTCAATATACTGGAAACTTATCTGGGCATACATAAAAATCGGAATTTTCGGATTCGGAGGAGGATACGCTATGCTTTCACTCGTAGAAAAGATTGTAGTCTCTGACAATGCCTGGATTTCCGAACAGATGTTTACCGACATAGTGGCTATTTCGCAGATGACGCCGGGCCCAATAGGTATCAACTCCGCCACCTATATAGGCTATGTGGCACCCGGAAATTATTCTGCAGCATTCGCCTCCCCGCTATGGGGTCTTGCAGGATCGATAGCGGCGACACTCGCAGTGACAGTACCCTCATTTTTTCTTGTGCTCTACAGTTCCCATTTCATCAGAAAGCATCATGAAAGCGGAGTCATAAAGGCAATATTTTCCGGTCTGCGCCCTGTAGTGGTCGGACTTATAGCATCTGCTGCGATCATGCTGATGAATGCAGCCAATTTCAACCCAAACAACATAGACTGGCAGCTGACCGCGAGCATCATAATATGCATCGTGGCTTTCTGTCTGGTATATTTTCCGATAAAACTTAAAAACAAAACCATAAAAATACACCCCATTCTGGTGATTATTCTGGCCGGCATAACCGGCTATCTGCTCTATGGAATATAATGAAGCTATCGAATGGCTCTTCGCGCAATTACCGATGTTTTCACGCGTCGGCGCGGCTGCCTATAAACCGGGGCTTGAACGCAGCGAGGTCCTGTCTCATCATTTCGGTGATCCTCACCGCCAATGGAAAGCCATACATGTAGGCGGCACCAACGGCAAAGGGAGCGTATCAAATCTGATTGCGGCCACACTGCAGAGTCAAGGCTACAAGACCGGGCTCTACACTTCCCCACATCTTGTCGATTTCCGCGAACGGATGCGTGTGAACGGTGAAATGATATCAGAAGAGAAAGTTATCGAATTTGTCGACAAATGGAGAAAATGTAGCTATAACGGAGACAAACCTTCCTTTTTCGAACTAACAATGATGATGGCATTCGATTGGTTTGCAGAGATGAAAGTCGATTACGCCGTCATCGAAGTCGGCATGGGAGGCCGTCTGGACTCGACTAATATAATTACCCCTGTACTTTCTGTAATAACCAACATATCAAAAGATCATACACAATTCCTCGGAGACACGCTCGATAAAATCGCCTATGAGAAAGCCGGTATCATAAAACAGGGCATTCCGGTAATAATCGGAGAGGCCACAGAAGAAACAGAACAGGTTTTCCGCAAAAGGGCGACCGAGGTCGCAGCTCCAATACGCGAGGCATACCGTGAGACTGACGATACATCCAACAACACTCTTGAATGCGGACTTCATGGCGACTATCAGCAGAAAAATGTCAATACCGCCCGTGTGGCAATCGACGAATTACGCAGACTCGGTGTAAGAATAGACGATGATGCGATACGCCAGGGATTTCGGGATGTGGAGTCTCTGACCGGATTCAGAGGCCGTTGGACAATATTGTCGCATGAACCTCTGACTATCTGTGACACAGGACACAATGAGGCCGGACTCAAATATAACATAAAGCAGCTCCGCGATCTTATGTCAGAAAGGGATGGCGCAAATCTAAGGCTTGTCATAGGATTTGTCGCAGATAAAGACGTGGATCACATACTGCCGATGTTTCCCAAGGATGCCAAATATTATGTGACTCAGGCACAGATTCCGAGAGCGCTCAAATGGCAGGAACTTCTCGTCAGATGCCGCACTCTCGGACTTGATGCCGAAGGATATCCGGATGTATCGAGCGCATATGAAGCAGCTAAAAATGCAGCCACAATAAATGACATAGTCTATATCGGGGGCAGTACCTTTATAGTAGCGGATCTCCTTGCCTTCGCTTAAATATCTGAATAAGATAGATAAAAAAGAAATCCGGACAGATCCTGAAAAGATTTGTCCGGATATTTTTGTTCAGCCCGCAAAGGCTGTGTCATTTTCAGTTTTCTTCGTTATCTCGATTTTTGGCACGCAGTCTGTTTTTGCTCTGACTTGAATTGATGTCGCTTTCTTCCTTGACATCAATTTCTTTTCCTTCGGTATCCAACACCTTATACTGTAGATAGGCCAGCGACTCATCGGCTATTACCTTGAATCCTCTGCCGTATTTGCGCTTCCATTTGCCATAAAGAGAAAAAACGCCCTTTTTGACATAAGCCTCTACATACGGGTGAATGTACATGTTGAATTTCTTGACTTTGAGATGTTCTACAAGATATTCAATCTTTTCTTCAAGTTTATCGGTAAATAAAATGGAGGCCTGGACTTCTCCCTTGCCAAAACATGAGGGACAAGATTCGCTGGTAGTTATGTCAAGAGCAGGACGGACACGCTGACGTGTGATCTGCATAAGGCCGAATTTGCTCAGAGGTAAAATATTATGTCGTGCACGATCGTTAGCCATCACCTCCCGCATATGATCGTAGAGCTGCTGACGATGTTCGGGCTTGCTCATATCGATAAAATCGACGACGATAATACCTCCCATGTCGCGAAGGCGCAACTGACGGGCAATTTCATCGGCGGCTTTAAGATTGACATCAAGTGCATTCGACTCCTGATCGGGACAAGCCTTGCTTCGGTTGCCGGAATTGACATCTATGACATGCAGAGCTTCCGTACTCTCTATGATCAGATAGGCACCGGAACGGAATGACACAGTTTTACCAAAACTGCTTTTTATCTGACGCGTGATGTTGAAGTTGTCGAAGATCGGAGTGTCTTTGGAATAAAGCTTGACAATCTCCTTATTGTCGGGAGATATAAGAGACACATAATTCTGAATCTGAGTGAACGTCTCAGCATGATTCACATAAATGTTCTCGAAATTAGGGCTGAACATGTCGCGTATCACACTGACAGCCCTCGAATCCTCTTCATAAATGAGAGCCGGCGCCTTGCTTCTCTGCATCTTGGCTATAGCCTCCTCCCAGTTCTTCAAAAGAGTACGAAGCTCGTTGTTAAGTTCTGCGACACGTTTGTTCTCTGCCGATGTACGGACGATCACACTGAAGCCTTTAGGCTTTATACTTCCTATCAGCTGACGGAGACGGATTTTCTCCTCTGTCGACTTAATCTTCTGCGACACGGAGATCTTGTCTCCGAATGGCATCAACACCATATAGCGTCCTGTGAACGAGATCTCTGTTGTGAGTCTCGGACCTTTGGACGATATGGGCTCCTTGGCAATCTGCACAAGAAGCTGCTGTCCAGGCTGGAGTACAGTCTGTACAGTTCCCTGCTTGGGAATGTCAGGCTGTAATTTCTGACGGGATACTGAGGGAACCTTCTTCCTGTCCTTAAACGCTTCATCAAGAAAAGCTGCATAAGAACTGAACTGGGGACCCAGATCGAGGTAATGAAGAAAAGCGTCTTTTTCATAGCCGACATCAACAAATGCGGCATTTAGACCCGGCATGATCTTCTTCACTTTCGCCAGATAAAGATCGCCGACAGCATAGGCTATATTACGGCTTTCTTTCTGGAGAGAGACCAGACGGGAGTCCTCCAGAAGGGCAATGGAAATGTCCTCCTGACTGACGTCTACTACTAATTCGCTTTTCATAAACAGTTTCTACATTCTGATGGAATCAGACAATGATTCCGTTAAACGCTTAAACTAAAAAGAACAAACGTACCCATGCCGGGGGCAATGGTTCGGTTTGTTCTTTTATAGGCAATGGGTGTGTAAGTTTAGACTTGACGAACCATGACCCATGCCTTGTTTCACGCAAATGAAAAAAATAAGATTATTTCTTCTTATGACGGTTCTTTCTCAGTCTTTTCTTGCGTTTGTGAGTAGCCATCTTATGGCCTTTTCTCTTCTTTCCGCTAGGCATAATTAATTATTTTTATTGATTAAACGGTTGAGTCTGATAGGCTATCCGCAAAAACGGACATATAAAAGACTATTATTTCTTAACTTCCTCGAGGAAAACCTTTGAGGGCTTGAATGTGGGAACCTTGTGCTCCGGAATCTTGATCGTAGTGTTACGAGAGATGTTTCTTGCTGTTTTTTCTTTACGGGTCTTAACCACAAAACTGCCGAAACCACGGAGATACACATTGTTACCGTTTGCCATAGAGTCCTTGACAACTTCCATGAATTTTTCAACAGTAGTGAGCACAGCTGCCTTCTCAAGACCGGTGCTACGTGAAATTTCAGTTACGATATCTGCCTTTGTCATTTTTATAGATCTTTTTAAAGATTTGTCAGGTTATTGCCCAAGTAATCCTATCCTTAAGCGGCCAAAGACCGCAAAGGCTGATTTAAATAATTTTGATTCAACCATTTACAACATGCGCACAACGTGATTTGTCACCTTCCCGCGCATTTTGCAATGCAAATATCGTAATTTTTTTTGAATTAATCACAATTTCAGACAGATATTTATTGATTTTAAGTGTTTTTTAGATTGTTATGTCACGGAATAGATCAACATAATGCCTTCAATCTTCGAAAGACGTCCGACAAGCTCATCTTCCATGTCCAGAGGAAATTCGATGAAAGCATGACACATATTGTCGAAGGATTTATCCAATATTCTCACCTCCGGATTCTTTATGATACGCATCACGCCATCGGCAGTCTCATATGAAAACTCCACACCAAGCCTTCTCATCCGCCTGCATTCTTTCCTGCCGGCGTCTTCGAGTGCCAGCCGCGCAGCTTCGCGATAAGCCGCTATAAGACCTGATGTTCCGAGTTTGATGCCACCGAAATATCTTACTACCACAACGAGGACATCGGTCAGTTCCAGGCTGTTGATCTGCCCGAATATGGGCTTACCCGCAGTGCCCGACGGTTCGCCATTGTCATTCAACTGCCATTCAAGTCTGTCCGGACCAAGCATATATGCCCAACATACATGCCTTGAATCATGATATTCGTTCTGATAATTTTTTATGAAGATGCGTGCCTCCTCAGCACTTTCCACATGCAGCGCGAACGACAGAAACCGGCTCATCTTTTCTGTGTATCTGGATGAGCCGGTTTTCTCTATGGTATAATACTTGTCCAAAATAAAATATATAATTATCCGAACAGATTGTCGGGATTCGCGTTACTGTTGGGATAAAGAAGCATCTGGTTGGCGACATTGAACATTTTCTCTTCGCCCAGTTCCTTTTCAACTATGGTAAGCGCCCATTTCAAGGCCGACGCCGGTCCGTTGCCCAATACGAATTTATCGTCATACACCACCGGACGATCCACATAATCGGCACCTTTGAGTTTACCTTCAAATCCGGGATAGCAAGTGGCACAACGGCCTTCCAGCAGACCTTCGACGCCAAGCACTACCGCAGGTGCGGCACATATGGCAGCTATCCTGCCTTTACCGGACTCGGCCTGACGTCTGAGAAGACCAAGCAACGGAGCATAATCATGCAGATTATCTGCACCGGGAAGTCCGCCCGGTAAAATAAGCCATGCCGGATCTGTAAAATGAGTGGCATCGTAGAGAACATCAGCCTTGACAGTTATGCCATGAGCACCCGTAACAAGCGGAGATGAAGTGATGGAAACAGTTTTTACCGGCATACCTGCCCGGCGAAGCACATCTACTGCTGTCAAGGCCTCGATTTCTTCAAATCCTTCAGCCAGAAACAAAAATGATTCTTTCATAGTGCTAAATATTGTTTTAGGGTGATACTTAATATATTAAAAATATATAATAGACATGATTTGTTTTTCTATTTCGTAAATTTAACTATTTTTCTTATTTTTACCAAACGAAGCGGCAAATCTTTTGCCTTATAGGCTAAATTTTTATAAATCACAGGCATAAAATTATGAACAAAAAACATTTCATAGTATTTCTGGGTATGGTGGCATCCCTGTTGTATGGCTGTCATAAGGAGGAATACAGGTATGACAGCGGAATGATATGGCATACGACATACCATATAACTTATAAAGCCGAGACAGATCTGACCGACAGTATAGTGGCCACACTGAATGCTGTAGGAAAATCCCTCAATGTTTTCGACCCGACTTCACTGGCCAGCCAAGTCAACGCGTCCGACTCTGTGACAGTAGACGACAACTATATGCGCGTATACAGAATGTCGCTTAAGATCAACAGTCTTACCGGAGGCGCTTTCGATCCGACTCTCGGACCGCTTATCACGGCATGGGGGTTCGGCAAAGGACATAAGGCCACATCCGACACACTTCGTCTCGACTCGCTCCTTAATATAACCGGAATCTCGAAGACCAGAACGAAGGGCAACATGCTTATCAAAGGCAACCCGGCCATGGAATTCAATTATTCTGCAATAGCAAAGGGATATGGGTGCGACTGTATAGGCGAAATGTTTGAAAGAAACGGCATTACAGATTATCTCGTAGAAATAGGAGGAGAAATATATTGCAATGGTATCTCTCCATCGGGAAGAAAATGGAAGATCTCGATCGACAGGCCTATATTGTCGGATTCGATAATCCACGAATCACAATGTATAGTGGAACTTTCCGGCAAAGGACTCGCCACCTCCGGCAATTACAGGAACTATCACAAAGACGCTTCGGGCACATATGGCCACACGATATCTCCCACAACAGGGCGACCGGCCCATACCGATGTCCTGAGCGCGACCGTGATAGCCGGCACCGCTATGGAGGCCGACGCCCTTGCCACCTCACTCATGGCATTGGGATCCATAAAAGCAAAAGAACTTACTTCAAGACTTAAACTTCCCGCAATGCTGGTACTTACAGATTCAACAATCTGGTATTCACCACAATTTAATGCCTTAACAGTTTCGGAGCCTTGAAAAGCAGTCCGAAAGATATACCGAAATTCCAATTGCGGGAAGGTGAAGACAGATAATTTCCGTAAAAAGATATACTTGCAAACGGTAAATTATAGATCACCGCGAGTTCTCCGAGAAACTGAGGCTTCTTGAACCAGCCTTCGTAAGTCGCCACATTCATTCTGCCATTGTCGACAAGATTGCGTATCGGCATATACACATACAGATCCGCTCTGACTTGCATGCGCTTCACAGGTTTCCACATCGGTATCACGCCTGCCGCAAGATAGTTGTCGGAACGAAAAGCCAGATTGAAATAATTCTGTGTGGCCGGAGTCGGAGCAAAGGCGGGAGCATGTGCGAGAACATTTGTATAATTCTGGTCAAGATTCTGCAACGTGGCATAGCCGTTGGCATAAGCACCCACCCCCCATTTTTGCCCGATGGTGAAATAACGCTGCCACAAAAGTTCGAGAGACGCCACCGGTCTCGTTTTCCAGGAGCCTGCCTCTATTTTGTTTTCCGAAGGACAGAACCGGGATGACTGATAGCTCAGATCGACATTGGCAAACCATTTCATTCCTGAAGAAGGATACATCTGGTTGTCAAGACTGTTTGATTCTATGCCGACGCGTACCATTCCGACACGATACTGCATTTTATCCCGGCGCCCGGCTTCATCCACATCACCCGCAGGATAATATGAATCTGAAATATACCCTCCCGCAATACTGGCATACCCTTTCATCCTGCGGCCTATGGCCCATACATAACCACCTCGGAGATAATTGTCGATTTCAGTGGTGAACATTGGATTTGAACTTTTGAAAAACAATACTTCATTTTCATAATACTTCTGTTTGCTGAGCACCCCCGTGATTTCAAAATATGACGGGATGCTTGTACGCAACGAGAATTTGGCATTTGCCATACCTGCGAAATATGCTTGTCCGACCCATGCACTCACCGAAAGATCAAGAGAATTATGCCCGAGCGTATGATATCCCGCTGAAAAATAAAGCATTGAATTGGTGGAAGTTGTAACAAAACCTCCTATCGCCAAAGTCCACGGCCGACGAGGAGTGGCATGAAGCGTCAAAGTATTGTTGCCATTTTTTCCAAAAATAGCTTCGGGAACAAGATTACTCAGAGAGCCGTCCGTAACCGCTCTATAATACGCGGCTACAGTCTGATCCATACCGAATTTACCCGGCTTGCCGTGATTGAAAAGATATTCAAGATATTGCGCCTGGCTCCCCTCAACCCCTTTCACTTCTATGGAATCGAATTCGAGAGCAGGTGTCGCGTCAGCGAATATCTTACGCCTTTGCTTCACCTCTTCCAAAGGCGTTCTTGATTTAAGACGGCTTTTTATGGAATCTACCATAGAAAGACCTGTCTTATAACCGATATCATAGATTGTCCGGGCCTTGTCAAACTGAAGGACACCGAAATTAAGCACGGGGACCTGGATTTTTATCCCTTCATTCGATGGCAGAGAATAATCATTATTCTGTATTATCATATCCTCAAGCTGGCTGTACATATCCCCTCTTCGCGGTTTAGAATCGGCTCCCGACACTGAAACACCGATCACAAAATCCGGTTTAAAATCCGTCTCCATAACATTGACTGGAAAGTTGTCGTATATACCGCCGTCATACAAAAGCACTCCGTTTATCTCTATCGGGCGGAACACCATAGGGAAACTCATGGATGCCCTTACCGCCTCGCCAAGAGAACCCTCTCCAAAAACCACTTTATGCTTATGATAGACATCCGACGCCACGCAACGGAAAGGCACGAACAATCTGTTAAAATTCCGACCGCATTGTTCCGTGTAAGGTCCATACAATCTCAGAAACTCAATATTCATCGGAAGCGGACTTATAAGGCTTGTCGGAATGATCTGGTTGGGCAAAGATTCCTTCTTTCGGAAATTGATATTGAGTTCAACCCATTTGGGAGTCGGAGCCGGTTCATAATAATAATAGATGTTGTTTTTATTGATCGTACCTGTAGACCAGTCAAGAAAATCCGGAGCCGTAAAAAAATCGAGCATTCTTTCAGGAGACCATCCACAGGAATAAAGGCTTCCGACAATAGCGCCCATAGACGTACCTGTCACGTAATCGATCGGAATATCGTTATCTTCCAAAGCTTTTATGACGCCGACATGGGCTATGCCTTTGGCCCCGCCGCCACTCAGCACAAGGCCGACTTTTCCATATTGTTCTCCGATCTCATCGTAACTTTCTGTTATAGACAATTCTTCCGAAGGCAACGTATCGTTACGGGAAATGTCGGTTCCAAATCGGTTATCATCCGACATGTCGCAGTCATAAGACTCCTGCGAGAAACAGCAGACAACCGGCATAAGCATCGCCACGGAAATAGCCATCATTCGGTATAGAGTCATAAACAAAGCAATAAATACAGTAGATTCCACAGACTGTTATTCAAACAGCTTCTAAAATAGAAACGCCCGTGCAGGCACAAATGTTGGTCGCACGGGCTATATTTAAGCTATGAATTGATTTATCTCTTTCCGGTTTTACGGGACTTCCGGTTTGCAGCGGATGTTTTTCCTTTTTTGACATTTCCGGTCCGCTTTGAGGCCACCGATTTTCTGACAGGTTCTTTCACGCCTTCCTGCACAAGAAACTGAGCAAGAAGATTCGCATCGGCATAGTCCGAAGCCGCAGCCTGATTGAAATATTTAAGCGCCATGGATTTATCCTGAGGCATTCCGACGCCGTCACGGAGCATGATAGCCAGTTTGTAAGCGGCCTCGGCAACGCCTCGGTCTGCGGCGCGCCAATAATTTTCTGCTGCAATCCTGTTATCGGCTATAAGTCCTCGCCCTGTGGCATAACAATCCGCAAGATGCAACAGAGCCAGAGGATGTCCGTTTTTTGCAGCACGTCCGAACCAATAGGCAGCCTCTTCGTCGCTCTGTCGGACTCCATTTCCTTCGCTATAAAGGACAGCGATGCGGTAACGGGCTTCGTTATCGCCTTTACCAGCGGCCTGTGCATACCATTTCCATGCCTGATTGACATCTCTGTCTACTCCCTTGCCTGTCAGAAAACAGTCTCCGACTATTCTTGCGGCAGTCCCGTCTCCCTGTCGGGCAAGAGATATATTTTCAGTATAGTCGTCAGGTGAAACTGCAGGCATATCATAATTCACCGGAGAAGAGGCAAAACATAAAGTTGTCACAAAAAACATCGCCCCCGTCATCAGGGCTTTTTTATAGGAATTGATTATTTTTGTCATTTTAAAAAGTTATTCATTAATTTACTAATGAAATATTCATTATATACATATAATTAGAACGGCGGTAAAGTGATTTTATTCAGTCAGAACAAAAAATACTACAGCCCGCATAACAGTGCGGGCCGTAGTTATAATTCAAACAACTGTCTTACGTCAATTTTCGGCATCAAGCAGCGCGATCTTCGCCTCGAGTTCCTTGATATCCTCTTTTATGCGTTTTACCTTGTTCTCCATATCCTTAAGCATCGAATTGCCGGCAGAAGACTTGACACTGAAGAATCCCATATTGTTCTCGATAGTCTTCAATTCCATCCGACGGCTTTCGCACACACGGATCAATCTGTCACGCTCACGGTTGATCTTGTTGCCATCGCCCTTGAGTTCGGAAACACGGTTCTGAAAATTAGACATGCGCTGACGGGCCTCACGCTGATTGTATGCATCATAGAGAGCATCGCAAACCGCGCGATATTCTGTAAATATCTTGTCTTTCATCTTGAAAGGCACAAAACCGACAGTCTGCCATTCTGCCTGTAATTCTTTTATCTTCGGCATTATCTCGCGACGGTCACCATCTTTAGGCAGTTCGGAAAGACGAGCTATAATGTCTCGTTTCCTATCGAGATTCTCCTGCTCCTCGCGGTGACGCTCCTTGTTCTGACGTTTGCGCTCGTCGAAGAAATAATTGCAAGCCGACGTGAAACGCTGCCACAAAGCATCGCTATGTTTGCGCGGCACACTTCCGATAGATTTCCATTCAGTCTGGAGTTTTACGATCTCGTCCGTGGCTTTTTTAACATCGTCTGAATTCTTGAGAGACTCGGCTTTTTCACATAGAGCTGTCTTCTTCTCAAGATTTGAATTCAATTCATCCTTTGTGCGTTGGAAATAAGCAGCCTTCGCTGCAAAGAAATCATCGCATGCCTTGCGGAAACGATTGTAGAGAATAGTATTCGCTTTCTTTGAGGCGTAACCATATTCTTTCCATTTTTTTTGAAGTTCCACAATCCGCTCGGTCGTAGCGTTCCAATCAGCGAAAGTCTTTATTTCATCAGACTTAATAGTCTCTATTTCCTCACAGAGTTTCGTTTTGGCTTCTTCATTGGCGAGTTCGGAAGCCTTACGCTGTTCGAAATAATCCTGATGACGCTTGTTGATCACAGTGGACGCATCCTTGAACTCATCCCAGATTTCATCACGTATCTCTTTCGCCACCGGGCCTATGGCACGCCATTGGTCATGCAATCCCTGAAGCGAGCGGAAAGCTGCGACGGGATCAGATACGGATTCGAGCTTTTTAGCTTCGTCAATAAGTGCGCGTTTTGCTTCGAGATTCTTTTTAAAATCAAAATCACGAAGCTCTTTATTTATTTTCAGATTGTCATAAAAACGCTCCACTACATTCTGAAACTGTTTCCAGATGTCGGTCTCGGCCGTAGCAGGGACATCTTTTATCTCCTTGAAGTCTACCTGTAATTGTTGAAATTCAGGAAACTTTGTATTCACATTATCGATATCGCCGGCGATCTCCTCCATACGTGTGAGAATCTCCTGCTTTTTCTCAAGATTATCTGCCCGTCTTGCTTCCTCGGCCGCCAGATATGCAGCACGACGTTCCTTAAATTCGGCATATAATGATTTGAGCTCGTTTTCCACCTCGTCGGGCTGCGCGGAGAAAGTTGCCGGATCGTTTCCCGCTTCGACATAAGCGTCAAGCAACTCGATATTCTCACGGCTCTTGAGGTTGAAGAAAGCCTGCTTTATCGCTGTGACTTCCTTATGGGCCTCCATATTGTCGGAATCGACAATATCTTTAAGGGCATCGCGTAATTCCTCTTTTGACATGGAATGGATGCGGCGTCCGTCCGTCTTTTCTTCTTCCTGATGATCATCCGCGACTTGCGCGATATCAAGAGCCGGTGACGATTCAACAATACATGTGTTCTCAGTTTCTGCCACTTCGGGCGCGGGGGTTACAGTCTCCTCTCCGGCTACTGTTTTTTCAAGCTCATTCATAATGGTGGTTATGATAATTTATACTTCAATTCGGGAAGACGGCTCCGGGATCTGAATCCCGGAACTATCGCTTTTCCGAAATAATTGTCAAATATATAACAATTTATTTATTTTGCCAAAACAATCCTCATTTTTCGGCCAAATGAGGATTATTTCAGACATTTCCACCACTTCAGAAGGGAATATTGAGACCGAAGTTGACCGATGCGTTGGAACTTAACGGCAGGAACTGTCCGGAGGTGACTTTCCCGAGAGTATGATCCATCCCGATGAATATATTCGCCCAGCGATGGTTGAAATTGAGCATCCATCCGAATGAAGTGCCGAATGTCCCGAAAGCTACATTCACATCAGCAGAAAAGCAATCGACAGGATTGACATTGGCCGAAATCCGTAGCTCAGTCCACGTAAAATCACTTATAAAACGAGACGAACTGAGAACCCCGAAATGCAATCGCCTGTAATAAGGCAAAGCGTAATCCACTCCTACATTCAGTGTGCCCCCGAGTCCGACATTGCGCGTTCCGGTGTTGCCGTTATCCGAAAGCTGATATAATTCCGCCAGATCGTCGCTGAAACGGTCCCATTCGTTTTCGAAACCGTTGGCGGCATCTTCATCGGCATTGAAGACATAAGAGTCCGTATTGACGGTACGCACGCCATTGGTTGAGGCATGTCGTGTATCAAAATATGATATCCAGCCCAAATCAAGTATGCCGAGAGAGAAATTGAAATCCCTCCATTTATATATGGCACCGAGATCAAAGGCCATACCGAATCCGTTAGGACCCACAGAACCTTCTCCATCCATATCGACTCCCGATACATAGGTATTGCCCTTGGCATTGACCTTAGTCTTATACCGAAGGCCTCCGAGATTTGCATACACATCCGCATCCGTACGTGCCGTCCATTCATTTTCAGACAATGAAAGTTCCGCTTCCTTGAAATCGGCCCGGATATTGGCCATGCCTATGAGAAATTTAACTGCCGCACCCGCGCGAAGGCCAGGCACCTGCTTTATATCGCGCGAATGATTAAGTGCAATCTCCGCATATCCGTTGGCACTCGCATTGAGATTCCTTATATCATAAGTTCTGTTGGATATGCCTTCCTTGGCAAGTTCAAACAGAGATTTGGGGATGCCTGCATGAAAATCAGCGCGGGCGTTGATCGAAACGGTGTTATAGCCTCCCCACGCCCTGAAACCTCCGGAAAGGATATTGACCCTGACATCTGCACCGAGTCTATTTGTCGGATTCAGATCGTCAAGCATAGAAACCGAGACTCCGGGATTGGTGAAAAGAACCGTCTTGCCGTCTACGACATGAAATATATCGGACAGATGCAGATTTCCGCGCATAGCTATATTGAGATTTCCAAGAGCCGGGAAAGACACAAAATTCATTGAGTTTCCGAATGCCGGATTCATCTGATAACGATAATTATAGTTATCGAGGAAATATCCTGAATTGGTATTTTGCGCAAATGCACCCGCCACAATGGCGTACATGGCGGCGCACGTCAGTATTCTTTTATATGTTTTCATCTGGATTATACAGTTTAAGATTAGAACTCCTTTTCATAATAGCCTGAAACCCGGGCCTTGATATTGTCAAGTGTCAAAGTCTGATTCGGGGTAAGCGCGACGGCCTCGCCACCTGCAGCGAGTTCCGCCACAAGACGAATGCCGTCAAGATTCGACACTTCTCCCTGCATTGTGATCACGAGATCGGATTCAGACTCAGCCGCCACGGTCGTACTCCTGACTGCGGCATCGATCAGATTGCCATCCTTGTCGAGCGGATAGATTGTCAGCTGTATGGAAGCAGGACATCTATTCACCGCATGGGCAGTTAGCTGAAGATCAGTGACTGTTATGCCGTCAATATCATCATTCCATCCGTCACGGATTTCTGAATAAATGATACGGGATCCCTCATCAAGCGCGAGAGGAGCCATAAGCTGATATTTCCCTTCTGCGGCGGGAAGCTTGCGTGGAATATTAAACGCCGTCACGGATTGCACCGGGATACCGGGATTGACAAGATCTATATCTATTGACCTGGGCAGTCCCTTGACAGACCATTCTGCGGGCGCATGTAGAAGCGAGCCAAGTGTCGAGAATCGATACCAGTCAAGATCGGCTGCAAAAACTTCAGGCACATCCAGATTTTCATCAGAGGGAGAAAGCACAAAATTATAAGGACCGGATTCACCGCGTCCAAAGCCTATCTCAACAGCATTATCAAGATCAAACGGCAAAGAAGGCATGCCGTCACGGTTCGCTGTCAGACGCAAGCCAGTGGAACAATTCAACGGCACAGAGGCTACCGGATTATTGATCTGCAGATATATCTGAGGATTTGCAATCTCGATCTCGGTCTCATCTCCCTTAAGAAAATCCGGAATTCCCTTCAGTTCCACCGGAGCGATATCAATACCTTCCAGAGCATATCGCACCTCGCCGTCAAACGATTTTATCTCAAACTCATCAAGATCGTAAGAGACGATAAAAACAACCTCGTCTCTGAAATTCGGACTCAGAGGCTCGATGTCAATAAATCCGCTTTCTATATGAAACTCACTTTCGAAATCAAGTGATCTGTCAGGACGGATGGTTATACCCGCCACAGCCATGTCAATGCCCGTGGCAAGCAGGGAGATCTCAGTATGATTGCCGGTCACATCGACACGGGGAATACGCCAATAACCTGTCCGGGCATCATATGTACCCGTGCTTGGAGTGGCGACAAGCCCTTTGGGAGCACGTATCACCATATCTTTGAAATACATACTGGCTATTGTGACATTGGGGTCCTCGACCTCAAGCTTGAAAGAGAATCTGAATGGAGCGGTTTCCACCCGTCTCAAAGAAACAATAGCTTCATCAATGTCGATAGAATTATAAGAGAAATAATTCCCCACTTCATTTATCGGAAAAATAAACTCTCCGCTCGGAGCCCGAAAAGACGAATTGTCTGCGATGAGGCGTTCGAGCGTCTCACGTGTAGGATTCAACGGATCCGGAATGGCCTTCACCCCGTCGATCTCTATGGGATCCGATACGAAGCTTCCGTTCTGGACCAACGCATAAAACTCCTTGTCATTCAGATTTACAACCTGAATCCTGCTTTCATCATCGATTTCGATGACATCCCCCAGTCTGATAGGGTCAATATTGACCGGAAGCACAAGATCATTGACATTGATTCTCGATGTTGTATCCACGTCCGACAAATCATAATTGTCATCGATACAACTTGTCAGCAGCAACAGCATCGGAACCGTCGCTACATAACAATGTAGTGATTTAATCATAAAATCTGTAGTTATTTAGGTTAGTTATATCAGCCGGCCATCGGTATAACACAGGTAAATTAAAAGCCGGTCAAAAAATCCCAATATAAAAAAGTGATAGAAAGGACAAGTGATATAAAACAATATATTTTCGGGGACAAATCCGTTAATTTGCCCCCGAAAATCCTTATTCCTCCACTTTCATGGATATTACTCTGACATCCTCTTTCGGACGATCAGCTCTGCCAGTCTCGACATTCTGGATTTTCTCCACCACATCCATCCCGTCGATAACTTCTCCGAATACCGTATACTGGCCGTCAAGGTGCGGAGTCCCACCCTGGTTTATATAAGCCTCGCGGATCTCGGCAGGCATCGGTTCATCTTTTACAGCCTCTTCCGTCATACGCGCAAGTTCCTGACGCAAATTCTCAAGACCTTCCCTGTCACCGGCCGTCTGCATGCTCCTTATCGAGTCCATATGCTGCTTGGCAAGACCATTGAAGTATTTCTGTTTACGTTCATGGTTGGCACGTTCGGCCATCATATCGAGTGTGCGGGGAGACTGTTTCTCGCCTGTCACAATATAAAACTGCGATCCGGAACTTCTACGCTCGGGATTGACCTGATCTCCTGTGCGGGCAGCCGCAAGAGCTCCATACTTGTGAAAATGTTTCGGATAATTTATCTCTGCCTCAAGCGTATAAGAAGGATCACCCGATCCGAGCATGGTAGTACTGTCAGCTGTCCTGGAATTCGGATCTCCGGTCTGGATCATGAAATCCTTGATGACACGATGGAACAATACTCCGTCGTAATAACCCTCCCTTACAAGTTTAAGAAAGTTGTCGCGATGTATCGGAGTGTCATCATAAAGCTTTACCTTTATATCACCGAGTGATGTGTGGATATCAACCACCGGATCGGCCTGCACGTTTGAAATTGCCATAAATGATAATATCAGACTATATATTAATTTTTTCATATTCACATTGCATTTCCCTGAGGATGGATACGTTTGTATATGCGGCGGAAATTATTGTCCGATTCTTTCAGTTCGTCTACACGCTCCGTATAATCCTCTCCCCATATAGCCTGAAGAAGAGACCCGATATATCTGCGTTCACGGTCTTTTTCTATGGCAGCCTCTATCAGAGAGGCAAGCCTGCGGGATTCTCTTTGCTGAATTACTTCTCTTCTGGTTTGCTCAGATCCAATCCT
>ERZ860264.690-NODE-690-length-28803-cov-8.204153_pt1 | contig 28803 bp, 25 predicted proteins | sample MGYA00509980_ERZ860264 | MGnify/ENA primary metagenome ERZ860264 (study PRJEB30046, sample SAMN00715212) | human gut metagenome | study: EMG produced TPA metagenomics assembly of the A metagenome-wide association study of gut microbiota in type 2... | reverse complement strand
CTCATAAATCTACCCTTAATCGTGTATTGGATGATAGTTGCGGATTTTAGGATAAAAACTTTTATTTATATAATACACCCGATGTGTGGAATAAATTTGCAGATTACAAATCATGTAATATACCAGTTGTTCTATTTTCATGCCAAAATAATGGAAATAGTGAGTATGCTTCTGTTATAACACTTATGACACCAATGGAATTTAATCTAATTTCAAAATGGCAAAACTCACACATTGGACAAAGACCAAATGAATACTTGGATTTTAAAAATCGTTATTCGTATGCAATGATAGACCTCGTATCAAAATACTTTCAAGATTTGAAACCTTGTATACAGCATATCTATTCTACAACTCCATTAAGTTACAAAGAATATAATTCTATGCCACAAGGAAGTGCATATGGAATAATAAAAGATTTCAACAATCCTATAATTTCTCATTTATCGCCAAGGACAAAAATAAAGAACTTGTTTTTAACAGGACAAAATCTTAATATCCATGGTTTTTTAGGTACAACAGTTTCAGCTGCTGTTACTTGTAGTGAAATATTGGGTAAAGAATATTTAGCAAAAAAAATAGGAAATGAATAAAGCACACTCATATAAAAAACTATTTAAAAGAATTTTACTGTCCATCGCAGTAATTGTTCTCCTTAGCGTTTTGATACCAGTAACGATAGGTATATACTATTTCAACAAGGCCGATTTCAAATGTCCTAATGACTGTATTTATCCGGAAAAGTATGTTGTTCAAGTCGCAAATGATTCAGTAAAATATATTGAACAAGATTTGTTACATTTAAACAACTACGGAATATGGGAAGTTTACATAAGCGGCTCACCTATCCAAAGAGGAACTAAATATGGAATTCTAACAAAAGATTTACTTCGATATCAAGAAAATGTTTTCGTTGAACAAATAAAAGAAATTATACCTTCAGATTTTTATTTAAACTTCTTACATAAGCTTATAGCTATATTTAACTGGAACATGGCAAGCTATATACCAGAAGAATATAGAAAAGAAATTTATGCAATATCAAAATCATGTAGTCACGAATTTGACTCTTTTGGAACCCCATACGAACGACAATTGAATTATCATGCAGCACATGATATAGGTCATGCTATGCAAGAGTATATGTTAGTGGGATGCAGTTCGTTTGCTGTATGGAATGAACATACTTCCGATTCCACATTACTGATAGGTAGAAACTTTGACTTTTATGTAAATGACGATTTCGCAAAAAACAAAATCATCCTTTTCATGGCTCCTGAAAATGGCCTGAAATTTGTATCTGTATCTTGGCCCGGAATGATGGGGGTTGTGTCTGGAATGAATGAAAAAGGTCTTACTGTAACTATAAATGCAGCAAAAGGAGCAATACCTATAACATCAGCTATGCCTATATCCTTATTGGTCAGAGAAATACTCCAAAATGCATCAACTATTCAGCAAGCATTCCAAATAGCTCAAGACCATAAAACATTTGTATCAGAATCTATTCTTGTAGGGTCTGCGATTGATAAAAGTGCAGCAATAATCGAAAAGACACCTCACAAAACGTCTTTATATAAAGGCAGTGATAGTAAAATAGTCTGTACCAACCATTTTCAATCAAAAGACTTTATAAATGATTCTTATAATATAGACAATATAAACAATTCCGACAGCAAATACAGATATGACAGGTTGTCTGAATTAATCAAAGAAGCAAGTCCATTGACTCCTCATAATGCAGTCAGAATATTGAGGGATAGAAAAGGTATAAACAATAAAGAGATTGGATATACTAATCAAAAGTCCATCAATCAATCTATTGCACACCACTCCGTCGTTTTTAAACCAGAGGAATTAAAAATGTGGGTATCCACAGCACCATGGCAAAGCGGCACATTTCTTTGTTATGATTTAAAAGAGGTCTTTAAGAATCCCCAAATGCTAGTTAAAACTAAAAATAAGCAGTTAGCAATACCTGCTGACACATTTTTTATAGAAAATGAATATCAGCAGATTTTAAAATATAGAAAGCAATACAAGGAAATAAAAGCAAATATAAATAAACATCAGATCATACCTGAACAAGAAATTCATAGTTTCATACAACTCAATCCATATTATTACGAAGCATATAATATCATTGGCGATTACTATGAAGAAATGAAAGACATAAAAAAAGCGATAATATATTGGAAGAAGTCTCTTGATTATGAGATACCATCGATTTATGAATCAGAAAAAATAAGAAACAAAATCAAAGATTATGATAAAGAATAACACATTACACTATTCTTCTGAAACTGAAATAACCAAGTTTCAGGAAGAAAGACTAAAAGAAACATTAGAATATCTTTCAGAGAATTCACCATTCTATAAAAGAATGTTCAAAGAGCATAATATAGACATCACTCAGATAAAGCACTTGTCAGATCTTCATAAAATACCAGTTACAACGAAAGAAGACTTACAGAAGCACAACAATGAGTTTATCTGTATTGAGAAAGAGAATATAATAGATTACGTTACGACATCTGGAACATTAGGCGACCCTGTCACATTTGCTCTTTCAAACAAAGACTTAGACCGCCTGGCTTATAATGAAGCCAGTTCCTTTACCATGGCAGGTTGTCAGAAAGGAGATATTATCCAATTAATGACCACAATAGATAGAAGATTTATGGCCGGACTCGCTTATTTTTTAGGCGCACGTGAGTTAGGTTGTGGAATTATACGTGTTGGAAATGGTATTCCGGAACTTCAATGGGATACAATACAAAGAGTATCACCCAATGTATGTATTGTAGTACCATCATTTTTAATGAAGCTCATCAAATATGCCGAAGAAAACGGAATCGATTATAATAAGTCCTCTCTAAGAAAAGCAATCTGCATTGGAGAAGCATTAAGAACACCAACAGGAGAATACACTACACTTGGGAAAAAGATTTCAGAAAAATGGCCTAACCTAGAATTATTCTCAACTTATGCATCCACTGAAATGCAATCCTCATATACAGAATGTAAAGAACATTGCGGATGTCATATTCCTATAGATCTTATTATAGTTGAAATACTTGATGAAAATAATAATCCTGTACCAGACGGGCAACCAGGAGAAGTTACAATTACCACACTAGGGGTTGAAGCCATGCCTTTACTGCGATTTAAGACTGGAGATATATGCATCAAACAAAGCAGTAAATGTTCATGCGGTCGTTATAGCGCGAGATTAAGTTCCGTAATCGGAAGAAGAGGACAAATGATCAAATTCAAAGGAACAACTTTATATCCGCCTGCACTATTTGATATATTGGATAATATCCCTGAAGTTGAAAATTATCTTGTAGAAGTATTTACCAATACACTTGGTACAGACCAAATTCAGATTAAGATAGGAAGTAAAAACCACAATGAAACGTTCATCAAACAAATAAAAGATGTTTTTCGATCTAAAGTAAGAGTCGCTCCAGATATATGTTTCGTGCCGGTTGAACTCATAGCAAGACAACAACATCCAGAAATGAGCAGAAAGGCTATTAAATTTTTTGATTTGAGAAATAATTAATATATTTGGAAATATAGGAGTGAGATCGGCAATATTTTCACTCTCTCCTATACTTATACAGCTATCAATCATCTCATATTAACAACTTAAAATTTAAATGTTATGAAGAAAAAAATTTTATCCTCCATTTTACTCCTGTTTTGCGTATTATTTTCTCATGCTCAAACTACCGAACCTGTATATATTTATGGAATTGACTTTTCATCAGTAAAAGTATATGCTGCAGATGAAACAGTCGAACAGTTTAAAAATGCATTTGAAGGAATAAATATACTTTTAGCAAAAGAAGCAAAGAAATATGATTTCTCTAATATAGTAGGTGATAACAGCAAATTAAAACTTGATATGATTCTAAAATTAACTGAAGGAAGCGATTTCTCCAGTATTAAAACATTTGATAAAGATATAGAGCCAATAAACACTTCTGAGAAAATAAAAAATTATTCTATTGAAGAAAAATCAGGAAACGGTTTTATTGTAATTGCTACTTTATTAGACAAATCAGCAAATAAAGCAAGCTATAAAGTAGTTCTTTTCGATATAGAAACACGTGAAATTTTAAAAGAAAAAGAATTCACCAGTAAAGCTGGAGGTTTTGGTTTAAGAAATTTCTGGGCTAGAACTATCTATACTTTAACAAAGAAATTCAACTTTGAAAAAAAGAAATAATACTGTAATAACATAAATCTAAATATTTTCTAAGCTTACTTGCTATTAATAAATGAAATACACCGTCCATTATTAATAAAACTAAATAATGGACGGTGTATTTCATTTATTTTCATTTAACACGTCAATCTCCCTAAGAAAACCTCTCCTTTTGAAAAGGAGAAATTATAAGGTTCGATATAAATAGTGACAATAATATTTCAGTAAATCATCATATCTATCTGGTTCATTCTATTTCATACTTCTACCTTTAAACAGTCAACTCAAAATTTTCCGAATACACAAGCTCTACATCCAGTTCAAAATGACACTTTGACAACATCAATGTTTATACAGAGTTAAAATTAAGAGGCAGATATATAATACTGGTTAAACGTATTTCTGTTTTCTACTCGAACATTAAATAAGGTACATTGTTTGCAATTCGTATTTTACAGTTATAAAACTGACAAATACAAAATCAATATATCTTATTTTATAAACTTATTAATATGCCAATAAAAACTGACACAAAAAATGGATTAATTTCAAATGATGTAGTGATAATGAACTTTTCCGGTGTCTATGACATGGAAGGCTTTCCACATAATAAACAGTACCACTGGCTGGATTGCAGACACCTATCAGGAACAGACTGCTACTGTGATGATGAAGGCAAAAACGCTCTAATAAAAATGATCAAAAGGTGTCCTATAACTGGTGTTCATTTCATTGATTCCGGTAATTATCACTATGTGACTAAATTATGGACAGACCGAATCGAAGAACCATTTGTTCTTGTAGTATTTGATCATCATCCGGATATGCAACCTTCTCTATTCGAACATATTCTTTCATGTGGAAGTTGGGTAAAAGATATTCTTGACAGCAATGTAAATTGTAAGAAAGTTATCATTGTAGGGGCTTCTGAGCAGCTCGTACAATCAGTATCACCTGAATATAAAGATAGAGTTCACTTCTATAGTGACAATGATCTGAATAAAGAAAAAAACTGGAAAAGATTTGCAGAAGAGCTTATATCCGACCCCGTATACATTTCTATTGATAAAGATGTACTTTCACCAGAATATGCAATTACCAACTGGGATCAAGGTTCTATGAGTCTGGAAGAACTGGAAAAGTTATTATATATCATTCTTCAGAACCATCCTGTATTAGGGATAGACATTTGTGGTGAATTTATACCTAAATCCGATATCGCAGAAGATAATAAAGATGCAAGAATTGACGGCAAAATCAATAAAATTATTTTACAATTAATAGAAGCAAAGACTGATAGTGGAGAATAATTACATTACAAGTAAAAAATTAGGCTGTAACATCCGACCAGCAGATTATTACAGCCTAAATCAATGGTTATTTTGTACTATTTAGCTTCCTCTATTGCAGCTTGTGCCGCAAGAAAATACTTATGACAATCAATAAGTTGGTTTTTTACTGTAAAAATGCAGTAAACTTATTTGAATACAAATAAGATGCGTTCTATTTATTATATAATTTGATTCTATTTCATGCAGCTAATTACTAATGTAATATTCTATATATTAGTAATTTAATCAAATATTATTATTTAGGTTTCATAACTGTTCTTATTATATAATTAAATGACTCTGAACCTAATATTGTAGGTATCTTTAAACTCTTATCAAGAAGAAAAGGAAAAGAGAAAGTGCATCCCTCATATTCAAATTCAAGCATAAATACTTTGCATACTCTCAACTTGTTATCCTTACATTTTCCCACTTTCTTCCCTACATAATGGAACACATCATTAGGACTGATGGAATCCACATAGTCATGGAAAAATGGCTGTAAGTTGTCATAGGCAGGTTTTGTATTCACGTCCCTTATATTATTATCAGGAAGTGAATACATCCGCTTCTGTTCAAAATTGAAGAAAGCCAAGAATGCAGGACTGATAAGGTTATGCTTCATTCTCTTGTCAAGAAGGAATATAAAACCTATGCCTTTGGCTTGAATGAAGATTTCATCTTTTTCTGTATTCATACCCATACAGATTTTTGAACTTAACTTTTGCTTTTCCTTCAATTACATCATCAGTCTCAAACTGGGCATATTCATCTTCTGACTTCAATTCTCTGACAATCTTCTCAAAATGATAGTCATCAAGAAGTTGTTGATTTTCCCTTTTGTCATCTCCATTCAGATTATCCGTCAAATGTCTTATCTTATAACTTTGTTCCTCTATTGTCTTTTTGTTGGATCGTCTTTCTGCATATAAGAGTATTGCTATTCCTATAGCAAGTATAACTATAACTTCAATCATTACATTTTACATTATAAGTTTCAAAATCAAGAATCCATTTGTTTCTTATAAGAAAGTCAGTACTTAAAATACCATGAATTTGTACCCCTGTTTCTTCTTGTACTTGTGTTACAGTTTCAGAAGCATCAAACACTGAAAATGTAGAGGTATAATCATTTCCTTCAAAGTTGAATGTTGCTTCAATTACAGGAGTTTCTTTATATTTTCCCTCTATTCCCATGATTTTTTGCATTTCTTCTAACACTCTAAATTCATCTTTAAAGTGTTCATATACATAGGTAAAAAGGATATTGTTTGTTGCTCCAGTATCAATAAGGAAGCATAAATTCTTTAACTTTCCTGATGTTACAATCAATGGTAAGCCTGTCTTATGCAGACCAAATTTAAGTGGAAAATCCATTTTAATCGATTCTATTAAAAGTTAAGGTTCGAGTAATAATGACTTCTCCTTCCCCTACATTTAACCATGTAGCAGAATCTCTCAATATCATTTCTGTATCAGATAATTCCAATACATCATAGACAGCAGGAGATTTTGAAGTATCTGAAAATTCCATTAGCAATTTCATCTGATTTTTATCAAAGACAAAGATTTGATAATCTGTAGGTTTCTCTCCTTTATTGTACCATTGATAATTACCATCAACACTACCAGTCACTTCAATATTACCATTTTCCTCAAACTCCCAAAAATAAGACCCATAATTTATTTCCACTTCATTATGTTCCTCTTTTTCTAAGTCTGTATATACCGCATCTTCTATTAAGGTTGTGGCATTCCAAGTCCCAATTACAGACAAACTGCTTGCTGCTTCATCTTCATTGCTGCAACTGATGAATATACAGCAGAGCAATATAAAAAGTACAATGATTTTCTTATTCATTTTATATGTTTCTTTTATTAATCAATATTCCAATAATTACTTTCATCTCCCTCAAAAGCATCAAGTCTTTGGTCTTCCCAATTCTCTTTATCTTCCCATGAAGAATCATTGAAGTTCTCATCTGATGTGTAGACAAAATACCTTCTCTTCATATCTGTTTGCTCTGATGGTAAAATATCTTCTGACTCAAAATCAGACATGAATTCAAAGTCAATTGGTAAGTCTACTTTAGATAAATGGTCTATTATATATCCAACTTTTTCTCCATTATATCTACCTGTAAATTTTACAGCATTATAATTACCAAATGATTTAAATGATTCAAGTGGGGCTATATAATCAAGATTCGGGTAAATGGCTATTTTCCCCAGGTTGTCAATTATACCCCAATGAATATTATCTTTCAATTTAACCCGAGCATAGTTGTTTGTAAATTGAGGGTCACACCAAATATATTTTCCAAAAGGAATAACTTGCTTGTTGTTAATATCAATATAAGCATATTGATATTGATGGTTTCTGACCAATGACAGACCACAACTGAATGGTTGCATTTCCATGTATTGAGGTGGAATGATTACTTCTCCTCTTTGGCTCTTTGCACCAAACAAACCATCCTCTTGAAAAATGATATAGTCCTTGCCCATCTGTAGCCTTTTTGTAGCCATACCACAAAAAGAAAGGTGTGATGCTTTCTTGTTGAGTCCAAGGTATCACCACAACACCTACAATCACAAACAAGGAAAGCCCACACCTCATGGCATGAGCATTCACTTCCTTACTGCTGTGATTGTTAGTCTTCAAAGTGGTGATTTTAGGACTGTCACAAGTAAGAAGCAAACACTTCTTTTTCTAATATGTCTTGTTAAACTTCTATTTCATTGCTAACTCTTTTTGTTGTTACTGCAAAAGTACGATAATTCTGCAAGAAACAAGCATCAAATCAGCCTATTTTATAAAAGTCAATCCATATCAGCATCCGAGGTGTGGGCTATATCTTATCAGGAAGAGATGATTTATATCTCTCCTTGTCTTATACAAAAGTACATCTTTATCACATATCTCTAATTTTCATAGCTTTCCAATTTAAAGAAGCCCCGAAATATTGATATACTCCGAGGCTTCATCCAACAATCAATCCATAAATTATGGCTTTTTCTTGCCATCAGAGCAAAAGTAACAGAGTACAAAAGCCCCTATCAGTAAGTTTATAATGGCAAATATAAATTCTCTCATAATGCAAAACTGAAAATTTCCTACCATAATGAATATATAAATATTGGAACATCCTGTTACTGAATGAACCAATTATATTCACTGTCTTCATACAAAGCCCTGTTCAATCCATCAGCAAGTTGAGTAGCATTATAAGCTCTGTCCAAAAAGTTATCTATATAAGATGATTTATTTGCCCCTGTGAGCAGATTGTACACATTCCACATAGAAATTTCTTTTTGATTGTCAGGAAGTGAGAAATTATCATCATGATAAAATGACTTGGCTACAATACCTATTTGAGTATCAGTCATAAGCATCTGTGGCAATAATCTTCTTTGCTCATTTGGAAGGTATTGATACAATCTGCTTTTCCCTAAGAACTGGGCAAATTGGTGTTCAGTCATAAAACTATCCTTAAAAGCTCCCATATAGTATAAATGTTTGGCTGCATTATATTCCTGAAAGAGTTGCATAGCAGCATTAAGTAATCCATTTACATCCATCACTTTCAGTTCAGACTTAAAGCCATCTGTACTGACACACATATTACAGCATACCAAGTTTTTAAAACCAATGAAAAGTTTAAATTTCTCCATACCTTTTTTACTATACAGGTTCTCATGATTATAGCTCCTGACTCCACCAATAGTCAAATTGAGCCTATTCCCTGCAATATCCTCATGGATTGAAGGTATCTCAAAACAAAACATCATTCTCTCATAGTAAATGGTCTTATCTTCTTCCAATAAATCTTTTACAGACTTGTGAATAGCTTCGGGAGTTCTCCCTTTGATGATATGACTTACTCTGATTTCAGGCAGTTCAATACTTTCACTTGGGAAAACCCTGTTAGCTGCTTCCCATACAGATTCAATAAAATTGGGATGGGAGATTGTTATTTCATTGTCCTTGCTGAATACAGGTACAATGCAATCATCTTTTAGATGCTCAATAGTAACTTCTTTTGTATTGGCTTCAATAAAAGGAAGTCTTTTTACTTCTCTTCTTGACAAGATAGGTTCTACATCAACAATTTCTTGTTTAGACAAATCAAATGTCCTGTTTACCCTACTTGGATAAATCAAGTTAGCCTTGACAGGCTGTAGTTGCATTGCTTCCATATCTTATGAAATTTGGATTATAGTTAATACTCGGTTTATTCTTATCCTCTTGCAGCTGCATTTTCTTCTGCATAAAATCAGAGGTCAATTGTTGATACCATTCAGGATATTTATGATAAATGGCGGTCAATTCCTCTATAGTTTTAGCCGTATTTATTTGCTGTCTTATCATTTCAACAGTCACTCCATCATTGCACCAATCAAGGATTATTTGTCCTATTGTTGGTGTAATGGTAAAGTCAGGCTTCCCCATAAACAGGTTAGTCCTGTCCTTGCTTGCAATAGCTTGATGCTTCATGTTGATGTCAAAAACTATGGTAAATTCATAATCTATTCCATCTCTCATTACAGCTTTTAACCCAACCTTTTCAGGAACCATCTTGCCATTTTTCTCATTGAGGACATAATCCTGCTTACATCTCATAGTACAAATGATGTGCTTCTCACTTTGCAGAATCTTCTGCATGAAGGCATTAATTCTTGGGGTGACTTTCTGCCAATTAGTGAAACTATTTCCCTGTAGGTTAGCATGATATTCCAATAGATTATCCCAACATTGAGAAATGGAATCTATAATAATGACTTCCATTCCTGCATTCTCACATATATCAATGGCTTCCATATAGGTTTCAGGAGTAAAGTTGTCTTGAAGAGAAAGAACATTATAACTGCCTAAATGAGCATATAAATCAGCACTTCCATTTTCACTATCTATAATTGCAATTTTACTCCAATCTCCACACAACCCATAGGCAAGAAGTAAGGCTGAGTAAGTTTTACCACTGCCTGCACATCCTTGAAAAGCAAGTTTTATTTTGGCTTGCTTCTTTGATGAAACTCTTAACTGCATCATATTCAAAATACTATTAATGATTCTACAATTTGAAAATAAAAAAGGCAGTCAGAATTAAATCCAACTGCCAATGTAACATATTTATCTGCATTACAAAGTTGCTAATGTAGGTGCTCCACCATCACCCTGCTGATGCAACATATAGAATATATCTCCTGTATCAGGAGAGCATACTTGTGAAATGACAGGCTTTGTAATATCCCCTTTGAGGAATCTTTCACTCACAGCACCTGTTTCACAGCCATACACAAAGAAACATTTCCCTGTGTTGGGATTCTGTTTCACATCAATTCTTTCCACTCCCATTTTGGTTTTGAAGTCTGCAACAGACATGGTTTCAATGAACTTTAAGCTATCCATAATTTATGATTTTAATTGTTGTGGGAGGGGACTATCCCCACCCTGAGTGATGGGGAGGGTCTTTGGATGGTGTAATTCATGCTCTTAAAGATAAGAAAGTTGCAAAAAAATATCAGAAAATTTTCAACCTGAACTCATTGGCTTGACTATTCTAAAATAAAAGCCTTATGAGAGTAAAGAATTTTCAAATGAAGATAAAAGTTTTTATGTATAAAATCCAAGGTTTTGGATGGATGAATGCAATCAAACTTGTATGTGATTTATACGATATTATACTGTGGCTAATTCAGTAAAAATAGCTATACATTATTGATTGGCAAATAAAATAATCCCCTGTTCCAAAAGGTGAAAACAGGGGATTATACATTCAATCGAGCATAGGATTATGCCACTTCTTCAACCATAAGGAGATAATCATTTATTTCATCTTCTGTCGGGTTGAACTCTTCTACCAAATCAAGCCAAGTCTTATGACCAAGATGGGGATACATCAATACTTTTGCATCCAAATGTTCTGCATTGGTTAATGCCATAGGTGCATCATAAGAAGGCCATAGGATATTATTGTCAATAAGGCTGTTTCTGTACTTTTTGAAAGTGTTCTTGGATATACCCAGTGATTCCCAAACTCTTTGGTCTGATAAATCATATCTGAAAGTACCATTTATACAAATACAATACAATCCTATCATTACACCTTTCTCTTCAGGAGAAATGGTTCTATCAAAGAAAAGTTCCTTTCTGATAAATCTAAAGTTATGAGTTGGATTTGGTAAATAAAAATGATTTCTCCTTACAAGTAGTTGTTCTTGAATACATCTGTACCTAATAAAGCCACTTCTTTTTAATCTTGGATAGAAATTGTTAGAGATGTAATCTTCAGATACACCGGTAAGAGCAGATAACTGATTAACAGTAATATTAGTATACAAATAACTTGCATCAGAATAATACTCGGATGATAAATATATTCCTGCAAGCAAGTACAGGTCTTTGGGCTTGAATAAGCCAATGGCATTAATAGGGAATGGAGTGTAATCCTTTCTTGCCACAATCAAATTTGGATGTTTTTCTTCCATGATTCAGCTATTTATTTGTTAAACAATTAATTATGGATCAAAAACACTCCTATACTAAATATCTACTTATTAATATTTAGCCTATAATTAGTATTAGGGTAATTTTGACCCTAACATCGGATAATAAGAAAATTTGATTGTTTGATTGAGGATTATTGATGTCAAGTGCAAAAGTATAAATTATTTTTTGAAACCAAATACACATTCAATCACTTTTTCATTAAGTAAATTAATTGGAGAGTAATCTTTCTTAATATATCCTTCAGTAACCCTATGAGCAGAAGAGTGATTCAAAGCAAAACCTACCTCTGCTGTACTTGCCCCACAATTATTTTGAGCTATTGTAGCCCATGAATGGCGAAAATTATAGATACAAATATTGGGTAAACCATTGAATTTACAATATGGTTTTAATCCACTGTTTACATTTATATTAAAGCAGTTACTATCCTGATACCTTTCTGAAAAGTTTAACAAATACCCTGTTTTAGATTTGTACTTTTCAAATAAAGGGAATAGTCTTGCAGGTATTTTAATTTCCATATAAGCACCATCTTTCCTGAACTTCTTTGTCTTTTGCCTATGATAGCACAGCAAATCCCCCTTCAAGTTCTCTTTCTTTAGCTCAAATAAATCTACTGTATTCATACCAGCCAAACAAAATACCATTTCTGCTACATCCCTACTTAGTTCGGGTAAAGATGCTTTTAACTTAGTTTCAGGAACAATACCTTGAAAGAATTTTTGAAGTATGACAATGTCCAATGCTCTCTTTTCAGGAACATCTGCTTTAGGAATTGTAATCTTTCTAAAAGGTTGTAATTTAATTCTGATGATATTCTTGTCATAATCATTATACTCTTCAAGAGCAGCATTATAAATCATCCTTATACAAATGGGGTACATTTCTTTAGCTCTGTTTGTTCCAGATAAAGAATTAATCCAACCTTGAATAAATTGAGTTGTCAATTTGGAGAACATAATATTATCTGTACCTGCGTACTTCTCCAAAGACATATATGCCCATTTGTAATTCTTGGAATTTCTTTCCATCTTTCTGAGTGTAGCCATTTCTAATACATATTTTCTCGCATACCTTGAAAAAGATATGTCCTTATCAATATTCTGTAAATAAGATATTATATCATGTATATCCCAAAATGAAATATCTACTGCATTCAATCTTTCACTATAGTTCTTAATCAAATTGGAACCATAGGAAAGAATCTCAGGGTCTTTAATTTCTCCTTTTCTCAACTTAGAAGTAGTTATCACTTTATCTGTTTTGATATATCCTACTTTTCTATTATGAGTGATTCTAATGTAAACAGGAAATAATTTATCATTTCTCTGTTGTCTAACACAGATTTTAAAACTTGCCATATATAACTAATAATCAATATTATACGAATATTATTTCAGTGTAAACATTCTCTTAATTTAGTGTAAACATGAAGTAAACACTACTACATGAAAATCAGAAAAATAAAGTAATATAACATAGAAAAGGGACTTGTTGTAATAAACAAGCCCCTTAACTTATTGATTATTAGCAAATATCTGTTTTTCTTCCTTAGAGATTACTCCTCTATTGCAGCTTGTGCCGCAGCCAAACGAGCAATAGGCACGCGGAATGGAGAACAAGATACATAGTTCAAACCTACACGGTGACAGAACTTCACAGAAGAAGGTTCACCACCATGCTCACCGCAAATACCACACTTAAGTTCCGGACGTACAGAGCGACCTTTTTCTACAGCCATTTCTACCAACTGTCCTACTCCATTCTGGTCTAATACTTGGAACGGATCGACTTTCAAAATCTTCTTTTCAAGATATACCGGCAAGAACGAAGCAATGTCATCGCGAGAATAGCCGAAAGTCATCTGTGTCAAGTCGTTAGTTCCGAATGAGAAGTATTCGGCACGTGATGCAATACGATTAGCAGTAAGAGCTGCACGCGGAATTTCAATCATAGTACCAACTTTAAACGGTATTTCTACACCTTCTTCCTTGAACAACTGAGCTGCTGTATCACGAATCACTTTTTCCTGTGCTTCAAACTCATATAAAATACCAGTTAACGGCACCATAATTTCAGGCTGAGGATTGAACCCTTCTTTCTTCAATTCAACCGCTGCACCCAAAATCGCACGTGTCTGCATTTCTGTAATTTCCGGATAAGTATTACCCAAACGGCATCCACGATGTCCTAACATCGGGTTATGTTCACATAAACTTTCTACACGCTGGCGGATATATTCTACAGTTACACCCATAGCCTGAGCCATTTCTTCCTGTCCTTTCAAATCATGAGGAACAAATTCATGCAAAGGAGGATCAAGCAAACGCACATTTACCGGATGACCGTCCATTGCTTTGAAAATTCCCTTAAAGTCAGCTTTCTGATACGGCAAGAGTTTAGCAAGAGCTTTCTTACGTCCTTCTACATCAGTAGCCAGAATCATTTCACGCATGGCTACAATCTTCTGATTATCGAAGAACATATGTTCGGTGCGGCACAATCCGATGCCCACTGCTCCAAAGCTACGTGCCACTTCAGCATCGTGAGGAGTATCTGCATTTGTACGTACCTGCAAACGAGTATATTTGTTGCAGAGATCCATCAATTTAGCAAAATCACCTGATAATTCGGCTGCCTTTGTAGGTACCTGTCCCTGATATACTTCTCCGGTACTTCCGTTCAATGAGATGTAATCACCTTCTTTCAGTACTACACCATCTATTTCTATAGTACGAGCCTTATAGTCTACATTAATAGCACCGGCACCCGATACACAACATTTACCCATACCACGAGCCACAACAGCTGCATGCGAAGTCATACCGCCACGTGCTGTCAAGATACCTTCTGCAGCACTCATACCAGCCAAATCTTCAGGTGAAGTTTCGATACGCACCAAGATTACACGACGGCCATCTGCACGCCATTCTGCAGCATCATCGGCAAAGAACACCACCTGTCCGCAAGCTGCTCCCGGGGATGCAGGAAGACCGCGGGTCAGAACCTTTGCCTGACGCAATGCAGCCTTGTCGAATACCGGATGAAGCAATTCGTCCAATTTATTAGGTTCGCAACGCAAAACTGCAGTTTTTTCATCAATAATACCCTGCTGAAGCATTTCCATGGCAATACGTACCATAGCAGCTCCTGTACGCTTACCGTTACGAGTCTGTAAGAACCACAATTTACCTTCCTGAACAGTAAATTCCATATCCTGCATATCGTGATAATGATTTTCCAGCTTGGTTTGCAAAGCATCCAGTTCCTTATAGATTTCTGGCATTGCTTCTTCCATAGAAGGATATTTTGCCACACGTTCTTCTTCTGAAATACCCTGCAGTTCAGCCCAACGCTGAGAGCCTATCTTTGTAATCTGCTGCGGAGTACGAATACCTGCCACTACGTCTTCACCTTGTGCATTGATAAGGTATTCGCCATTGAACAAATCCTCACCAGTTGCCGCATCACGAGAGAAACATACACCTGTAGCCGATGTATCGCCCATATTTCCAAAGACCATCGCCTGCACATTGACAGCAGTACCCCATTCTGCCGGAATACCTTCCATCTTGCGGTAAAGAATCGCACGTTCGTTCATCCATGAATCGAACACGGCACAAATAGCTCCCCACAACTGTTCATAAGCACAACCTGGGAAATCTTTTCCGGTCTGTGCTTTTACAGCAGCCTTAAAGCGTACTACCAACTCTTTCAAGTCTGCAACATCCAACTCGTTGTCCAAGCGTACACCTTTATTTTTCTTTACATCTTCTATGATTGCTTCAAACGGGTCGATATCTTCTTTATTAGTCGGTTTCATACCCAATACTACATCACCGTACATCTGTACAAAACGACGGTATGAATCCCACGCAAAACGTTCGTTTCCAGTTTTTCTGGCCAAACCTTCCACTACATCATCATTCAAACCCAGATTCAGAATGGTATCCATCATTCCCGGCATAGAAGCACGGGCTCCGGAACGTACAGAAACAAGTAAAGGATTTTCTACATCACCAAATTTAGATTTCATCAGTTCTTCTACCCCGGCAATGGCCTTTTCCACATCAGCCTTAAGTAGAGCTACTACATCATCTTTTCCTTTTTCAAAATATTCGTTACAAACATCGGTAGTAATTGTGAAACCCGGAGGAACAGGAACTCCAATCAAATTCATTTCAGCCAAATTGGCACCTTTTCCTCCCAGAAGATTTCTCATATCTGCTTTACCTTCAGCTTTTCCATTTCCAAAAGTATAGACTCTTTTTGTTTCCATTTTTTTATAGATTTAAGTTTAGTAGTCGCAAAACTATGGATATTTTATAAATAAGCAAATAAAAAGAATGTTTTTTACAACATGTTTTTGCAATATCGAGTTTGCAAAATGAAGTTCTTTTGAAATAATAAAAGAATGTCGGAAATTATTCTTATTTTTGTCCCAAATTCGATTTATAAAAAAAGGACGTGGCAAGAAAGAAAAAAGAACTTCCTCTATTAGAGAAGATAACAATCACAGATGTAGCAGCAGAAGGTAAGGCCTTGGCCAAAGTAAATGATTTGGTGATATTCGTCCCCTACGTAGTACCGGGCGATGTAGTAGACTTACAGATTAAACGTAAGAAAAATCATTATGCCGAAGCCGTAGCTGTAAAATTTCATGAAAAATCTCCAATGCGTACAGAGCCGTTCTGCCAGCACTATGGCGTATGTGGCGGTTGTAAGTGGCAATGTCTTTCGTACGAAGACCAGATCAGATACAAGCAGAAACAGGTATTCGACAATCTTACCCGTATCGGTAAAGTAGAATTGCCGGAATTTATGCCAATCTTGGGGTCAGAAAAAACAAAATTCTATCGTAACAAACTGGAGTTTACTTTTTCCAATAAACGTTGGCTGACAGAAGAAGAAGTAAAGCAGGATGTGAAATATGACCAGATGAATGCAGTAGGATTCCACATTCCGGGAGCATTCGACAAGGTATTGGCCATTGAAAAATGCTGGTTACAAGATGATATTTCCAACCAGATTCGCAATGCCATCCGCGATTATGCTTACGAACACAATTATGAATTCTTCAACCTGCGTACACAGGAAGGTATGCTGAGAAACATGATGGTGCGTACTTCATCGACTGGCGAACTGATGGTTTTGCTGCAGTGCAAAATTACTAAAAACGAAGAGCTGGAACAGATGAAAGCACTTCTGCAGTTTGTTGCAGATAAGTTTCCACAAATCACTTCCCTGCTTTACGTCATCAACAATAAATGTAACGACACCATCGGCGATCTGGAAGTAGAAGTATTCAAAGGAAATGACCACATCTTCGAAGAGATGGAAGGACTCCGCTTTAAGGTTGGACCAAAATCATTCTATCAAACCAATTCCGAACAGGCATACAACCTGTATAAGGTTGCGCGTAATTTCGCCGGACTGACAGGAAACGAACTGGTATACGACCTTTATACAGGTACAGGAACTATCGCCAACTTCGTATCGCGTCAGGCCAAGAAAGTAATCGGTATAGAATATGTACCCGAAGCAATTGAGGATGCAAAGGTAAATTCACAAATAAATGGTATTGAAAACACTCTTTTCTATGCCGGCGACATGAAGGATATCTTGACTCAAGACTTCATCAGCGAACACGGTCGTCCGGATGTGATTATTACCGACCCACCCCGTGCCGGTATGCACAACGATGTAATTGATGTTATTCTGTTTGCCGAACCACGCCGTATCGTATACGTAAGCTGTAATCCGGCTACACAGGCTCGCGACCTACAGTTACTTGACAGCAAATACAAGGTAACAGCCGTACAACCGGTAGACATGTTCCCGCACACTCATCATGTAGAAAATGTAGTTTTGCTGGAAAAACGATAATTTTATATACCACCAATCCTTATGGCAAGAAATGACAGAAAACCAAGCGGACGTCCCCGTGCACGGGCTGCCGCTCAATATACAATATATAATGTAAACGAACCTGCTGAACTCATGGAGTTTCTGATGAAGAAAATGGCAGGTATCAGCCGTACACGCGTAAAAGCATTGCTGAGCAACCGTGTAGTACTGGTAGACAATAACATACAGACACAATACAACTATCCGCTGAAGCCGGGCATGAAGGTTCAGATCAGCAAGGAAAAGAACAAACATGAGTTCCGTCATCCTCTGCTGAAAATTCTGTACGAAGATGCATACCTCATTGTGGTAGAGAAGAAAGAAGGACTGCTTTCTGTGGCTACTGACAAACAGAAAGAACGTACCGCACAGCATATCCTGAACGAGTATGTAAAACGCCAGCACCGTAATAACCGCGTGTTTGTTGTGCACCGTCTGGACCGCGAAACTTCAGGTATCATGATGTATGCCAAAGACGAAAAGACCCAGCACACTCTACGCGACAACTGGCACGATATCGTGTGTGACCGCCGCTATGTGTCAATCGTTGTGGGAGACATGGAAAAAGATCAAGGCACCGTACAATCATGGCTTACCGACCGTAAACTGTATGTCAGCTCTTCTCCTGTAGATGATGGTGGTAAATTTTCTGTAACGCATTACCGCACTATCAAACGAGCTAATGGCTTTTCTCTGATAGAGTTGCAACTTGAAACCGGACGGAAGAACCAGATTCGTGTACACATGCAGTCGCTTGGCCACCCGGTAGTAGGCGATATCCGCTACGGTTGCGAAATAGATCCGTTGGGACGTTTGGCTCTTCATGCCTTCAAGCTTTGCTTTTATCATCCCGTTACAGGCGAATTGATGGAGTTTGAAACCCCCTATCCTACTCCATTCAAAACCTTAATGCTGAGAAAATAAGAACCTCTATTGCATATATAGAAGAATAGTGCCGGATACACGAGTTGACAAGTTGTATCCGGCACTGTCCGTATTGTATGATTGTATCTTGGCATCCAGTCATAACTACTATTATTTATATTCAGTCTATCTATCAAACCGTTAACACACGTCCTCATAGATAGAAATATTTTATAAACAAATAGATATAGTGTAAATGAAAATAAGAAAATCCTATATATTCGTATTAATGACTCTTGCTGTACAATCGGGAATGAGTCAGGAACTAAAGCGAGATACTCTTGATACAAGAAAAGTATATAAAATCGGAGAAGTAGTAGTTACCGGTAGCCGAAATGAAACAAATGTCCGCCATCTGTCCCAAACCGTATCAGTAGTGAACCGCAGTAAAATAAATCAAGCTTTGCAGGCATCACTGCTTCCGGTTCTTACGGAACAAATTCCAGGCCTGTTTGTCACCTCACGCGGAATTATGGGATATGGAGTATCGGATGGTGCAGCCGGAGGTATTTCACTCCGCGGATTGAGTGGCAGTACAGCCCGGTTGATGGTAATGATTGACGGTCATCCCCAATATGCCGGTATTTTCGGCCATCCGATAGCCGATGCCTATCAGTCATTCCTTGCCGAACGCGTAGAAGTATTAAGAGGACCGGCTTCGGTTCTTTACGGATCAAATGCAATGGGCGGTGTAGTCAACATCGTTACCCGCAAGATGCAGGATGATGGAGTGAACACTAACTTTCGTGCTGGCTATGGTTCCTATAACACACTTGAAACGGAACTGACCAACTGTATTCGGAAAGGACGTTTCTCCAGCGTCGTTTCAGCTTCCTATAACCGCACAGACGGACACCGCCCCGATATGGGCTTCGAACAATACGGCGGCTATGCAAAACTGGGATACGAAATGACCAAATACTGGAATCTACACGGAGATTTGAATGTTACCCATTTCAATGCCTCTTACCCCGGCCCGGTTGACTCACCGCTGCTGGATGGTGACCAACGCATTACACGAGGAATGACTTCTTTTGCCGTGAAAAACCATTATGAAAAGACTTCCGGAGCCGTCAGCTTTTTCTACAACTGGGGCAATCACTGGATTAACGACGGATATACCCCTTCTGCCGGTGAAGGTCCGCAGGATGACCGCTTCAACTCACGTGATAACATGATGGGCGTTTCCTTGTATCAGAGTACTCAATTTTTTAAGGGTAATCGTATCACATTAGGTTTCGACTGGTTTCGGTATGGAGGACATGCTTGGAGTGAATATGTGAGTGGAGAAAATAGAGGAACGACTTCTGAACTGGTAGACAAACACGAAAATGAACTGGCCGGATATATTGAGCTCCGTCAAGACATCAGTCCGTGGCTTACATTTAATGCAGGATTGCGTGTCGATCATCACTCACGCATAGGAACAGAGTGGGTACCGCAAACAGGTCTGGCGTTTCATCTTCCACACGCCATCGAACTGAAAGCCTCTGCTTCGAAAGGTTTCCGTTATCCAATCCTGCGCGAGATGTACATGTTTCCACCACAAAACCCGAATTTGCAACCGGAATCAATGTGGAACTACGAGTTTGCGTTCTCTCAACATCTGATGGAAGGACAGCTAACCTACGGGGTGAATCTGTTCTACATAGATGGAAAAAACCTTATTCAAACCCTTCCCAATCCTAATGGCAGCGGCATGCTGAACCAGAATTCAGGAAAAATCGAACATACCGGAATAGAAATACAATCGGCATACCGTATCAATCATAACTGGTCTGTGGACGGGAACTACAGCTTTCTACATATGAAAAAAAACATTATTGCCGCACCTCAACATAAACTGTATGCAGGGGCCAATTTCTCTCTCGGACGATGGAACGTCTCCACCGGAGTACAATACATTGAAGGACTCTATACTTCGGTTGGCGAGAAGGAAAGTAAGGAGGATTTCGTACTTTGGAATCTCCGTGCTTCATTCCACATAGGAAAATGGATGGATATCTGGGCGCGTGGTGAGAACCTGCTGGCTCAGAAATATGAAATCAATGCCGGCTATCCTATGCCGAGAGCAACGGTTATGGCTGGATTTAATATAAAATTGCACACTCCAAAACGATAATGACTCCTACAAGAACAGCCGTATCGGTCTCTTATCTTTCTTAGTTCATCAATAAATAGAGACCAATATGGCTGGTGATTTTATATATCTAAGTTGTAACTAATATAAATAAAAAGATATTGATACCAGAGTTTCTTAACATAAAGATAAGAAACTTGCAGATTTATCAAAGACTTTTATAGATTAAAGTACTGAATACCAGCAGATGAAGATATTCTTAAGAGGAGATTATGTATTATTTTTCTACAACTACATTCGGATATTTCTTTTTCCATATATCTCTGCCGAGATCAGCAGAAAATACAGAGGTAATCAGGAATTTCCCCACTCTAGTATCCGGATCCTCCGGTTTCAACTGCTGTAGATAAGTACATTCTTTCCCGTAACTATCGACAGCATATACTATCTGCTGTCTGATAATCACCGCACCATTAGGATCCTGTTCCGCATAGTTGTTGTCGCAATAGTATATATAAGCAATATCCCCTGCTTCATCATATTCGACTCCCCAAGCTGTCATAGCATGATTTCCAGTTTTGGGACCGGCAACATCAAACACATTTAGACCGATAGCCCTCTTATTGAGGAGGGCATCTGTAACAAATGTATTGAACTGCTCTTTGTCTGGGTTGTGCGGGCACCTTGCCGTCAAGGCATTATTTTTCGTGAATACTTCCGGAAAGAACCCTTTAAAACCATTGATATCGCCACCAAGATAAGCCCCGGTAAAAAACCATTCAACTCCTTTAGGATCATCATTGCCAAAATTCGGGAAATGATTTTTGAAGAACTGGAAAACTTCCGACCTGTTGACTGTGACATTATTGGGTTCCGGAAGAGAACCATCCCAATTGCCAACCCCATTAGGGTAAAGCGGCTTGAAATCATAGGACGGACGCTCAAAAGTACCTGAGCCAGTCGTCACCGAAGAACCATAATCTCTATCGTATGCCGCAAGATATTCTTTATTCAAGCACATCCACCACGACACTACATTTGATGCAGATGCCGCCCAGCACATTTGGGAATCGTCTTCATAGTTTCCATGTGACTTGTTGCAGTCATACCAGCCACACCCTTCAACCCATGTGAGATATTGCTCCTCATAGTAACGATTGTCATATCTCAACCACTGGCCTTCAGGCAAACCATACTTATTACCGAGTTTATATGTAGGAAGATTCTCCTTACCTGGAAAATCAGGCACATTCAATCCATATACCCACAATGTCTTTCCTGCAAGTTCAGGATTGCCCGGTTTCAGAGTAAGGTTTATCGAAATCTGCTTTCCAGACTCGAAAAATGTAAGATCATTATTCTCTTCTGTCTTTTCAGGAGCATTGAAATACGCTGTCTTACCCTCTGCAACGATCTGCAGAAGTCCGTCATCGTCCCTGTAAGGGATCGCACTTTGAGGAATAATCACAGCTGCAAAATTTCCTTCTCCATCCTTGAATGGGGTAATCCATTTGAAATCGGTTCCACTCACTTCAACTTCACCGGTAAGTAGATTAAAATTACCCTGTGTCAGACTCCTGACTTTAACCTCTGGCGAAGTCATACTGCCAGAGATAGAAATCCTGATTCTGTGAAGAGCATGCGCGAAATTCATATCAGTTTCGTATACACCTGATCCGACGACTGTTTTTGAAAACAGCAAATCTGAATTATAAAAACCGTTTCCAGTCTGGTCTAATGCCATATCCAGCTGATAAGTCTTTGGATTCTGTTGTTCTCCGGTTGCCGGATAATGAGCAGACAAAGATATTGGCCCCTCACCAAAATCATTACGCTTCAGACGTGGAAGCCACTGTCCTCCCGAATATGTAAGTTCACGATAAGAAAGACCTTTATCTCCTTGAAGGTAAAGCCCAATTTTATCGCCCTCTGTAAAACTTCCGGAACCATCATTTGCAAGGTCAGCCCTTGTCTCCTTTTTGGAAAAAACGATATCCAGATATCCATCATCCCTGTCCTGGTAATTATCCTGAAATTCGGAAGAACAAGAAAAGAAAGATAAAGACAAAATGCTGATAAAGATACTAATGTATATACCTTTAAATATAGAAAAACATTTAACCATAAAAAAATAATATAAATGCAATATAGATAATGTTTCATTTAGTGGGTCTGAAGTAAGTCTTCAGACCTATTAATTTTGCAAAGATATTAATTTATCTGTTAATTCATCGGCAGACTAGCCTGCCGATGAGAATTTTTATTCGTCCGGAAGCAGATTACTGTCAAAATCGATTCCAGAGACCTGAGACAGGCAAGATTTCTCATCCATTGCTGTTTTTCTCATAAACAGGAGACCGATTCCTTGTTGAGCATGGCCAGTATGTGAGGATGGAAGTTACCGTATTTGTCACACAAGGTATCTTGGCTTAAATGGCCCATCCCTCAATTCCACACAAACAAGTCAAGTTCTCTATTGAAAAATTTTAATAGTGAGGACAAAAACATAAAAATTACAATCTTTACCACTGCTGAATCATACAACAGGCAAGTCTCAATGAAAAAGTCTGTTTTATCCAAACAAATCACGCCATTTGAGGCGATCAAGCGCTATTATCCAGACAAATTAAATCCCCGTAAATCTTACTAATTTACAGGGATTCAATAGTGTTTGTTGTGCTTACAATCACTAATATTCGTCCTCGTTGAAGAAATTTATCAACATTGATAATCAATGCATTAAATCAGAACCAATGAAATTTGCGTAAACAAGCCACACCGTCTGAGATGGGAGGAAATGGTGGACAAACAAAATGGAGTTACTGGATTATCCAGCTATAATGTATCTTTGGATAACTTTGTCTTTGTAGTATATTTCTATAACGTTCTCATAATCTTTTATTATCCTTATACCTGATGGATATAGAACAGAAAGTTCTTCAATATAATCTAAAGCTCTTTTTACAGTCCAATTATCATGGTCGCACCATGTCAAATTCAAATCTTTATCTTCAATGATTGATAATAGTTCATTAAATGTTATATTTTCCATAATATGATTTTATATTTACAATTAATCTATAATTAAATATTTATAAGACTCCGTAACTTACCATGGCCCCACCCTTCATCATATTAATAAATAAAATAGGGCAAAACCATAATGATTTATAGTGTTGGAACGGGCACACTAATTTTATAAAACATTGATAACCTTTGTAAATACGTTGTACACAAACTACTCAGAGGCATATTCTTAAATGGATTATATATAGAACTTCCTTCTTCCGGATATATAATTATACATGGGACGGCTGGAGTTGAAGAAATTTCTTCAATATTTTCATATCCTAGATGTTTCAATATTGGTAAATCTCTACTATAACCACTTAACTGTCTAATTACATATATGTCTAACGAACCCTTTTCGTACTTTGGGATGTATTTAGTATCAAGAATCGCTTTAAAATCCTTTGACTTAAACAAAAAATCTGGATATCCAGTCTTGCCTTTAAACTGATATACTATTTTATCTTTATATGCTTCATGTAATAATCCATAGACATAATGTTCATATAGCAAAGACATATCCAAAACAAACGGAGTTACCTTGTTCTTAGAAAAGGCAACCTTATTTATGCTATAATCATACTGTTTAAGTATCGTTTTCGCTAAACGTATCGCTTCCGAATATTCATTGAATAATTTGTGGGAGCGAATTTGCCTTACTGATTTCTCATCAACACAATCACTCACATATTCAAATTTCCTCAGAACCTTAGCTATCAATGATTGAAGTCTAAGATATGATTGCCTATTATCGCTTATGTTTGTAATTAAGGCCCGTGAAAAAAGAATAGCTTTCTTTATAATACGGTTTTCAGGAATATCAATAGAATACTCATCATATTCACAAAATATCCGTTCATATCTCTTGGTAGCAATATTTAGCCTTTCATTCTTTAGCGATTTAATATGTCCCTTTACCTTTTTAAGGTTCTCTTGGTAATGCACATATCCTTTTTTTAAAGATTTAATTCGATTCACAATACTTATAAAATGAACTATGATAAGAGGACTGACTATACTGTTTAATGAAGGTGCCTCTATTTGCGGTCGATCTAAATCAATCTTATATATTTCAGAAAACGAATCCAAAGCAAGATCAGATGTGAAACAAGTCATGAACATACTAAGGAAATCAATATTTTCCATACCCCGCTTTGTTGTTACAACCAGCGATTCTTTCTGATCAACCCATTCTGCTCCAATTTTAAACGAAGCATAATAGCCCCATGGATTATTATCCGTAGGTTTCGCCCATTGAATAAGTTCAAGATTATTGTATCTATCATCATATCCAATGGGTGCTCCATTTAATATTAATTGCTCGTGCTCTTGGAGTTGTATCATGTTAATTTTCGTCTTCCGTATTTATTTCTTCATCTTCAGTTTCTTGCATTGGTTGTAGATTCAACCATGCGTGAAAGGCTCTTTTCTTTTCTTCATCAGAAACACTTATAATTCCATCATTAATGTATTCTGCGATAAGAGGAAGTATCTCGTATTCTACTTTGTTTAATAATTCCTCTTCAGAGGAAGCCATAAAATAACTATGACCGACCATCAAGTCGTCTATACCAGAATCACCGCAAAGATGCTTTGGGCTCATAATAAAAGCTTTAATATTATTGAATAACTGAATAGCCTTTATCTTTAATTCAGGATTATTTAATTTATTATAATGGCTTTCGATAATCTCTGGATTTGCCTGCAAGGTCACGAACGCAAAACGCCTGCGAAGGGCATAATCTAAGGTTCCGGTACTTCTATCTGTCGTATTCATTGTACCAATGATATAAAGATTACTCGGTACTCCAAACATTGTTTTTGAATAAGGCAGCATAACTTTTATCGGATGATTTCCAGTGTCACGTTTATCGGATTCCAGTAATGTTATTAATTCACCGAATATTTTTGATACATTACCTCTATTAATTTCATCAATAATGAGAACTACTGACTTATTAGTCTTAGCATGATATTCATTTTTGACTGCTTCTATAAATGCTTGTGCATATTGTTGCCAATTATTTTCACTTCCCTTGCCTAAGGCCTGAAGTTTTATTTTTTCAATATTGAGCGGAGAAGGAGTATAATCTCCCTCGCGTTTACTAGTAGAATTAGTACTTCTTGTGCTTAAAGTAGCATTCCCTTCTTTCCACCATATGTAAAGAGAAGACCGTCCTGAAAGGGTCGGTATTTTTCTTTTGTTCTCAAATCCCTTAATCTTTTGAAGATAATCATCAATACATTCTATGATGTCTTTACTCCCATCAGTTTCTACAGCATTGCATGCACGCTTGAATATGCCATCTTCAGGCTCGTATGTCACACCTATACTTTCTCCGTTTGCATTTGTTTGAATATGAGGTTTTAATCCTTCCACAAAATCCTCATAATCAAGAGACTGATGAAATGTAGTAAAAAAAATGCGATCATCCTGTAGCTCTCTGTACTTTTTCATGACGGTGACATGATCAGTCAAATCAACATCATTTATTCCAAGTACTTCAAGTGCTATAGCGGCTGTATTATAAGTTTTACCTGTGCCTGGAGCTCCTTGCAAAATTATATTGTGCTTAGATCTCAGTAACTTGGCACATTTATTTGTAAATGCTATGCTTTTCATATACTTCAACCAATCATCTATATACTGATATTGTTCTGTATTTTTGCGGCAAGACGAAAATGTTCCTTGAGAAAAAAGGCCAGATCTTGGTTGTTTGTAATTATCGGCCCAATCCAAAATTCTCACCTTCCTAAAATTAACATTGATATATTTTTCTGTAAGCTTTTCATCTGTAAAATTATCACCAATAACTTGGCATAGAGCTATAGCCTGGCTTCCTTTTCTGACAAGTACAATATTGCCATTCTCAATACTCTTGAAATTTTTGCATTGATTATCATTCCACTCTCCTGTTCCAATGACAGGTTCTGATTCAAGAAGCATCAAGGTTGAATCTATTTGAGTTCCCCCTTTCCCCTCGGGAAGATGCATTTGTATATGCCAGTATTTATCATATTCTAGATTGTATGGAATATGCTGGGATTTGGTCTTCGATACACGAATGATATCATCAACTGTTGTGTCTTTGGCAATCCAATATTTTTTTTCGCCAGAAGAAACTCCATATTTTAATAGTTCATTTTGCAACAACAAGTCAAGTCTTTCATCTTGTATCTTGTTATAATATATTTTTATTTTTTCATCCGTTTGTGTTCCATCGCCATGATTTTCATCGTGTTTATCTTTCGAATTATCAATGTAACCAGCAAACCTACTTGGCGCAAAACAAATCTTCGAGTCAATAACTTCAACAACAAAATTCTTACCTCTAACCATTTTGTCTATAGACCAATTCTTATATTCGTCTCCTAATTCTCCTTTTAAATAGGAATAGAGAGTCATTATGTTGCGAATTATATCATCTTTAGTTTTTATAAAATCAGTTCTTTCCATAAAAAGAGACACTTAACCCAAAAGAGTTTTTTATATATTCAATTATCAATACATACAAAAGTACGAATAAAAACAGTGACAAATAGCAAGTACAGAGAGATTATTAATATAAGCATTTGAGAAAGATTGGTATAAGATAAATGACGAATTACAGGATAATTAGCGAACAACTATCTTACCCATCCTCTTACTATTGGACGGGAAACTAGTGATTCTACCGGAACAATACGTATGCATTTGAGAGGAAAAAACGTAATTTAGACAAACAAACCACACGTTAAAAGGCCTTAAAAACACCAACACGGCAAGCAAATTATCTTTGTTTACCGTGCTGTCATTCAATTATTTAAAGGCTATTAATAGCCTTCCTCGTTGAAAATAAACCCTTCCTCTTTAGTTCAATAACGTACGATCAGACAAGTCCACCTTCGTAAACTTATATCCAAGACGTTTCAAGCCCAATGCGGCTCCAATATTATACATTACCTCACAGGCACGCGAAAAAGCATAATACGCCAACGGGCTTTGCGGTTCTATCTGCTCATGACGAATCATATCGACAGCTGCCTGCGCACAACGGCGAATCATTTCTTCCAAACTCTTTGCTTCTTCTCCATCAAGCGGCATTCCCAAGATATCACGCACAATATGCTCATCCATATCGTCGAATCCCTGCTCTCCGTAAAAGAACTTGTATTCTGCCTTGGAAAACACTTCCCAGCTCATATCCCATCCATAAGCCATAGCCAAGCCTAAATAAGCTGCCCAAGCCACCGATACGGTAGGATAATCGCGTACCTGCTCTACTGCATCAGCCAAATATTCGGGTGCCAGCTTTTGCCAGTGTTCTGTTATATCATCTGTAGCCAACAATACACCCTCCAACTGATGATAGGAAGTACATAAACGTAAAAGTGTTTGCTGCATTTTATCTTCAAAACGATCTAAGTATTCTTTATCTCCCATAATTTATAATAATATTTCAAGTTTCGGTATCCGACCTCCTGCCGCATACGTATCGCAAAAGTAACAAATTCCATCCAAAACTTTATCTTCCCTTTGCTTCAATTCTATACGAACCTCAAAAGGCTATTCGCTACTCGTTCGACAAATCGCTACAGTTTCCTGAAACACAGTGAGAAAGCATTTCCTCGAATAATTTATTGAATAAAAAAGATAAAAAAACGCCCCGAATACTTGCATATTTAAATATAAACCCATACCTTTGCAGCGCTTTTAAGGAAAACCTCTTCGGGGTGTAGCGCAGTCCGGTTAGCGCACCTGCTTTGGGAGCAGGGGGTCGTG
>ERZ860264.688-NODE-688-length-28858-cov-3.603409_pt1 | contig 28858 bp, 21 predicted proteins | sample MGYA00509980_ERZ860264 | MGnify/ENA primary metagenome ERZ860264 (study PRJEB30046, sample SAMN00715212) | human gut metagenome | study: EMG produced TPA metagenomics assembly of the A metagenome-wide association study of gut microbiota in type 2... | reverse complement strand
CTGATAGATTGTGACATAGGTCACGGAGGTCCCATCGGCTGTTATAGATATAGTCTTGTCCATCCAGACTTCAAGTGTGTTGTTGGTCTGGGCCATGGCTTGCACTGAATACAGTGCAAGCCACATTAAAATGAATCTTATTGTTTTCATTGTTTTCTTCTTGTTCGTTGTCTTTTAGTTATAAGTTTCTTACCGTTTGATGATAGATATATTTTCTGAATACTTGAAGCATCAATGATGTCTATCGTGCCATCGCCATTGGTGTCGGTGGCCTCAAAGTTCAGGTAGATATCGTCATTGCCAAGATATTTGGCAATAGCAAGCGATACATCGAGTATGTCCACTGCGCCATCTCCGTTAGCATCACCTACTTTATAGGTTGTCTTGGATGCTTCACGCTCAAATATCTTTTGCTCAACATTGCCGGCAGAGTCAGTGGCCAACACGCAGAAGCCGTAGTTGAATCCGGCGTAACCTTTGAACTCATACAGGCTATCTGTGATATTTTCTGCTGTCTTTATCCAAGGTGCATCGGACGTTTCCTGAACATACAGGTCATATTTCCATATACCGGAGCGGTTGTCTGAACCGGAGAAGTGTAGGATGACAGTGCTGTCGTTCAGTTCCTCACATTCTTCAATCCTGCTTATGGGAGCCACCGTGTCGGTGATGTTCACCCACAGAGGAGTAAGTATCGGCTCGTTGTAGTCAAACGTTATTTCCGCCATGTTTTCCATTCTTTCACCGTCATCATAGTCCTTTTTCAAGGCTATGTCAAACGACACTTCGCCAATACCGTTGCCGTTTGCATTGACAGGGAGAAAACCGTCCATCGGGTCATCTGTCGATTCCATTGTCATGGGGTCTAAAGACGAGAAATACCATTTGGCAATTCCCTTGGCTTTGTTATACCTGATTTCGACCTGAGCGATGGCATTTATCTCCGGACGCATGTCAATGGTCACTATCGGCGTGTTGTTTCCGTCAAGCGTAACGAACCGGTCGCCAATCTTAATGCTTGTGGGCGTGAATGTAGACAAATCGAATTTGTGATAATCCAGTGTGTCCGTCACAACGACCTCGTGTGCCGCAGCTGTAGCAAACTCCGGATCATTCTCAAACTCTATGGTGTAATAGACCTTATCAAGATCTTTGCGGATATAAGTGCTTCCTGATTCAGAAACATATCCGCGTATCTCGTTCGGGTCAGTGGAGTGGAGGGGCGTTGCGTTTGCATCATCGTCGTCGTCGTCACCACACCCCTCAACCCATGTTTTATAAGGTTTGTAGACACAATCCTTAAACACACTATATACAGTCATCACCTTTCCAGCAGTACCTTTGGTTATACCTTTCAGGATTTTCTTGACGGCAGCTTTACCGGCAATCGAACCTAAATTCTCTATTGTGCATTTGATGAATGACTCTGTGACGTCACTGATTACCGGTTGGGGCGTTTTCGGTTGTTTCGTAAAGTCGGTAGCTTCACCGTTACAGAACAAGTCGCTGAAAACTCCGGCCACTTCGTTGGACAGCTTGTCGTAGACACATGTTTCGGCCCAAGTCTCAGAAACGACATCCAAGGGGAGCCATGATGTTGCCAATGTGACAAGACAGGTCGCGGCGGTCTTTACACAGCAATCTTTTCCTTCTGAATCTCCGTCTCCGGAATCGTCTTCATCAGAACCTCCAGTTGAGCCTCCGCCAACAGTTCCACCTGTTCCTGTTCCGCCACCGATGCCGACATTGCCACCGGTTCCGGTATTGCCGGTTCCATCGTTGCCGTCACTATCGGGATTCGGATTCTTTATAACTCTATAGAAGTATTTCCAGTTCTTCTTGATAGAAGCATGGAGAATGAAGTCGTGTGTGACCTTACCGATTGTTATTGGAATGGTTACGGTTGAATCGCCATCGATGTACGGCAAGGCGAAGTTTCCTACAAGATAGTTCTTTCCTGTCAGGGTATCTCTGTTGACATAGAATAGCCTCATGTCGTCATCGCCATAGAGACTTTCCACAAATTCCGCAGCATCGTCTTCATCTGCATAATGTGTCAGCCATTTGCGGAAGTCAGCCTTCCTCGTTTCTGCCAGTCCGTCACCAATCTTTATCGACGATATGGTGCTTTCATCTCCATCTATACAATCTATCGTTACCGTAAACGGAACATTATATGTCGGGATGTTGCTTTGATTGGTTATCTTAATCTGATATGTGGCACTGGATCCTGCGAGGAAGAACGGATTGCCTTCAAGGGAAATAGAGAGTTCTGGGATACTGTCTGCTTCAACCGTACTGATGGCGTTCTCTATACATACGGAGTCGTCTGCGGTATAAAGAACTTTAAGGGAGAAGCGGCTTTCCGTGACATCCGGAATTTCAAACATAGCCGTAAGGTTGGTTATTCCTTTTGCCGTGGTGTACTTTGCCCAATAGGTGGTATCGGCATTGTATATTGCGACACGTGTGGAATCGGTAAAACCGTTACCGAACAGATTAATGTTGACGGTTGACGGTGTTCCGAATGTTTTCGGTGTATATTCCAGCACGGCATACTTGTCTATATGCTGATAGTCAACGGAGATATTGCTGCCGTTTGTTCCTTTCACGTCGTGTAGGGCGAGATAGTACGTGCCATCTTCGTATGCGTGGCAACCGCCGAAAGCGACGGATGAAGGGCCGGATGCCGAATAGACTTCCTTGCCTGACGGCGAGAACAGCTGGAGGGTGCATGCCTGATCGGTCTTGAACGCCAGACTGTCGCCCGTAATGACTTTCATGGCATACCAGTTTATTCCGTTATCGGCTGGCTTGGCCGACGTCTTGCGCACATTGGGGACAAGCTCCGCAATGTCGGTCACCGGTTCGGCCACGGAATAGTCGACATACTGCCGGGACATCTCCGCCATGCGGCCCGATACATCTGTGAACTGCATGTGGAGGTCGTTCTTGGCATATATCACGGGCGAGCCGTCCTCTATCTCAAACTGGAAACATGAGCTTCGTATGCCGCATGTCTCTACCGGCAACAGTGTGATGAGACTGAACGGGTCGGCGCGCTTTTCCAGCTTTGTCTGATGGGCCGCATCCTCGCGGTCGTTCAGCCAATAGCGATAGTGCGTTATGCCGGGACCGCCGACGGGCGTCTTCATGAAAAACGCGGTGGACACCTTGGTCGACGTGCCTGTCTCGCTCGTAAGCATGTAGGTAAGCCGGTGAAGACCGTCTTCGAGCGAGGCCACATCGACATCGAAGTGGTAAAGTCCGTCGGCAAAGCGGCCGGCCTCTGAGTAGAAGTTGTCGCCGTCCACGGTGTAGAGCAGTTTCATGTTGGCGAACTCCGACGCTGTGGTGCTGCGGAAGAAGAACTGCTCCGACACGTTGGTCGCGGCTCCGCTCGGAGTGACGACCTGCACCGAGATGCGGTGGATTCCATACGGAAGCTCCGCGACGTCAAGGCCCCATCTGATGATGCCTCCCGATGACGGCACGCGCTCCTGACGGTAGGTCTTTCCGTCAATGGAGCACAGACATGTCAGGTAGCTCACTCCTGCCGTCTGCGGCACTTTGATGAACATGCCCGACTGGGGCATTGACGTGTCTTTCCGGCCGGCAACCTGAAAGTAGGCTACGTGAAAGCCGTCGCCGAGTTCCGAAACATCTATCATGACCGGACCGTCGCCGTCCGCCAACAGACTTCGCTTTTCGGCGTTGCCGTCAAACCAATAGAACACCGGAATGTCTGCCGTAGTGGATTTCACGAAATAGCGTGTCACGGGTGCGCTCCACTGTCCTTCGGCGTCTTTCACCTGCAGATGGATGGAGTGCATTGAGCACGTCAGTCTGCTCATGTCGGCATCTATATGCCATTCGGCCGACGCTGACGAGCCTGTCTGCTGGCTGGTTTCGTCGCCGTCAAACCAATATCTGTATTCATAGCCGCTTTGTCCCCATGCCACCCAATGCAGACATAGGAACAGGGCGAATAATATATATCTTCGCATAAGCTGAATGTTCTGTGCCGTTCTTTACTGTGCTGAATTCACCTGAATGTCCACGCTCAGCTTGCCGTCAGCTGTAGACTTGGCCGCAACGTTGCATTTTGTTATCTGTGGATTTGACGGTGTTGCGTCGAAAGGCAGACTACCGCCGTGGATACCAACTTCGGTCGTTCCATCCATGCTGTGATATTTTTCCTTTGCGGCGTCTGTCAGTTCAAATGTCTCGTTGTCAAGTTGGTTGAGACTTTGGCCGGTATATGTTTTGAAGACTTCGGAAACTTCTGCCAGTGAGTTTGTTGAGTTGGTGATGTTTTTAAATATTTGTGTGCTATTAATACCTATACTATTATATGCTGTACAATTGGAATTAATATAGCCATATCTATTATTACTGTTATAATAATTAATGATACAGTTTTTTAACGAAGATGATTTTATATCATCTAAGTAATTATTATTTAACGTTATAACACAATTAATGAATTCAAAGTTAGATGTATTTGAATTATTTGAATAAGGATCTTCAATTACGCAGTTTATACATGTGGCAGAGCAATCGTCATATAAGCTAAAATAATCAGCAATCCTGCAATGTATAAAGCTCGCATCCTTCAACTTACCATTGTCTTGATGATTTATATATTTAAATCTGCATTTCAGAAACATTGCATTCTTCAGTGTCGATGTTGAATAAAATACATTACTATTATTATATATACCTTCAATAGTCAACCGTTTCGTCACCGTATCATTAATATTGATTTTGATGTCTCCCGAAATTATCGTAGGCTCACTCTGTGTCGCGGCATCAATTCCCATTCCTGCGCCGCGCAGGGTAATTGCCTTGGTGATGTCCGTAGACACAAACGTTCCTGACGACAGCGTTATGACGTCTCCATTTTCAGCCGCAGCGTGGGCTTCGCGAAGAGCTGTAGAGCCATAGAACGTGCTGATTGTGCCATCATGATTGAGGGTGGCCAACATTGAACTTTGGGCAAATGCCATTGTCGTACCTATCAAAGATACAACCATAGAAATAAAAAACTTCTTCATGATTAATAATTTTAAGTATGTTTATAAGTTTCTTGTTTTGCCTATAAACACCCCAGATTCGGCCATTTCTATCATTTTCTGCTTATATACAAAAAAGGCGTAGGTGTCTGTTTCTGCCCATCCTGGGAACACAGGCCTTCGCATTGCCCCACCCACACAGGATAAGCAACGCAGTTAGCCCACGCCAGTACGATATATATACGAACGTTCCACACATTCCATACAACTCCGTCAAAGACACTTCTCCCTTACACCGGAAAAGCGCCATACGTCGCCATACGAAACACTGGATACGATATAAACCGCACCACGCAGACATTTTCGTTGCTGTTGCCTGTTGTGGGTGTGAAGTTGCGAAGTTCGTGTTCCACAAAGACAAACGTTCGAAAACGTCTTCTTATGTAATAAGACCGCCCGCTCACCCCTTGGGGCTAACTAAGCGGTGCGGCAAAGTTAATAAGAAATAAAAGAATGGCAAAATAATAGTGACAAAAAAATCAATACGGGCCATTATTTTAGGTTCATCCGGCGTTTTTAGTGATGTCTATATGCTTGTAAAGATGGTGTCTCAAAACCATGAAATTGTAGGGACGTGCCTTTGGTACGTTGACGTACTCAGTTGATATTTAAAAACATAGCAAAGCGATGTCCCTGCAGTGGGGTTCTGCAACGCTTTCCCGAACTTATTTATATGTGAAATGAGGATATGTCAGGGTTGTAAAGGCAACCTTTGTGACATATCCTCATTATATTAATGCCTGATGTTTATTTCAGTCTCTTGCGCATCACCTTTCCGACGGCGGTCCATGACGGCATCCATTGACGGCGGTCGCGGTGGGCCGGGCTGTCGTAGAAGAGGATGGAGATGAGTAGGGCGATGGCTACGTAGGCCACGATGCCGTAGAGCTGTTTCACGCTCGCCACCTGAAATTGGGTCATCAGCTCGCCGATATGGCGGGTCACTTCGGCGGCCGGCATGCGAAGGCTGTCCATCGCCGCACCGTAGCGGGCGATGCTGTCAGCCATGAGATAGCGGATGCCGAAGGCGTAGCATGCCGCACCTATGACGCCGCCCACGAGGAGGTGGAGCGTCTGGAATATGGCCAGCGACTGGAAGAAGACCATGAAGTTCATGACCGACTGGATGGTGTAGAGCAACACGATGCCGAGCAGCGTTGCGGCAAAGCCACGCAGGAACATCGGCAGATAGAGCTGGCGGATGGTCATCTCCGTTGACACCGTGAAATAGAAACACAGCACGTAGGCGATGAACACGGCCACTCCGATGGCGATGAGCCTGACGCGCCCTTTCTGCCATACCTTCAGCCATAGCAGCGCGAAGAGACAGGCGAGGATGATGCCCGCCATTGCCGGATAGTTGAGCATGGCGGTCGTATGGCTGTGCCACTCCATGCCGCTCTCGTAGAACACCTCTTCGAGGACATGTTCCGTGGCGAGCAGCGCCTCGATGACGAGGGCGAGGAAGAATATGCCCGGCAGATTTCTGTTCCGCCACATCTTCGGCTCTATGTACGGATGGCGTATGAGGAACATACGCACGACGGCCAGAATCAGCGTGAGTGTGGCTGTCACGGAGAGCGTGCATATCACGTCGCTTTCCCACCAGTTGTAGAACTCACCGTAGCAGAAGATATAGACAACCTGCATGACGGAGAGAATCCACAGGATGGCGCCGAGCCAGTCAATCGAGTAGAACGGCAGCGGGCGCATGAAGCGGAAATGGCGTGTACAGACGAAAAGCCACAGGGCGTTGAAGAGCATGACGCCCGTCATCAGCCATGACAGATACTGGAATGTCGCTACATGGCAGAAATATGCCGCGAGCAGGTCTGAAACCGCTATCGAAAGCATGATCCACAGATGCAGCAGCGGGAAGAACACGCGGAAGTCGCGCTTCGGCGTCATCCACAGCTGTATGTTCGACATGCACTCGAACGTTCCCTGTATCTTCAGGCAGCCGGCGACGAAACATATCAGCCACAGCAGCGGCAGATTGGTGACATACATCCCGAGCAGGTTGCACATAGCGATGACAAGCGTCGACGTCAGGTGCAGCGTACGGTTCGTGAAGCGGAATTTTGTCCGGAAGAGGATGGGGAACGTGAACGCCAGACCGCACAGTCCGGCATAGAGGCACATCAGCAGGTCCTCGCGCATCAGGGACATTGAGCCCATCATCTCGTTCAGCGCTCCGATATAGATGCCGCCGGACAGCTGGAACGTGAATGCCAGATAGACATAGAGCCACGGGCGAATCCATTCCGGAACCCAATCCTTGAACATAGGCATGGCGAATCCGCCATGCCATTCTTTGTTGTTCTCAGCCATGCCGATCAGTATCTAACCTCACATTCAACGCTCATTCCGGCACGGAGACGGGCGTAACCCTCCGATTTGCGGTCGTCGATGGCTATGCGTACCGGTATGCGCTGTTCAACCTTGACGAAATTGCCCGTCGCGTTGTCCGTCGGAATCATTGATACGGCCGAGCCGGTGGCGTCTGAAATCGAGACGACAGTTCCTGTCAGCTGGCATCCGGGCAGTGCGTCGACCGTCATGTCGACCTTGCCGCCCTCGGCGATGTTGTGAAGCTGCGTCTCGCGGAAGTTAGCCACAATCCACTTGTCGCCGGAGTCGACGATGTCCACCAGCGTCTGGCCCGGCTGTACGAGCTGGCCGACGTTGATGTCCTTGCGGCCCAGCACACCGTCACACGGAGCGACAATCATGGTGTATGACAGGTTCAGGCGGGCCAGGTCGAGCGCTGCCTGTGCCACTTTCACGCCGGCGTCGTTCTGTTCGAGACGGTGGCTCTGTTCGTTCCTGACGAGCGATGTCGACTGGCGCGAGCGTGTCAGCTGGTCGTAGCGTGCCTTTGCGGCCAGATATGCCGTATGGACGTTGTCATACTGCTGGCGTGTGACCGATTTGCGCTCCAGCAGACGGCTGTAGCGCTCGTCCTCACGGCGTGCGTTCTCCAGCTGTACACGACATTCGGCGATGGCGGCGTCGTTCACCCCGATGTTGCTCTCGACCGTCTGGACCGACGTTGCCGAGGCCTTGTGTCCGGCGAGGGCGTTGCCGAGGGCGGCCTCAGCCTGTGCTACGTGGAGGCGGAACTCCGTGTCCTCGATGATGATGAGCGTGTCGCCCTTGTGCACCGGAGTATATTCGTCGAAGCGAATCTCCTTGATGAATCCCGAAACGCGGCTGTTGATGGGCGTGATGTGCTGGTGGACATAGGCGTTGTCGGTGAACTCAACGTTACCGAGATGGGTGAATTTTGAAATCACAAATCCGATGCCCGCAATCAGCAGGGCAATCACAACGATGTTGTATATGCGTACTTTTGTTTTTCTGTTCATGATGTTTAATGTCTATGGGGTTATTTAAACGCAAAGACGCAGATGTGCGAAGTGTCTTTTTTCTTATTCTCGCAATAGAGTCCTGACGTTTATTTCTTATTATTTATTTATAATGTGTTCGTTGCATATTTCAGCCTGTAATAGCGGAAGAGCAGCGCCGTGCGCGCGTTCTCCACGCCGGTCTCCGACGAGAGGCGAACGTTGGCGGCGTCGACCATATCGGTGACCAGCGCCATTCCGTTCTCAAAACGGTCGTTGACAATGTCGTAGTTCTGACGGGCCAGTTCGAGACTCTTCTCCTGTGTGCGCAGTTCGGTGACAGCCGTCCGGTAGCTCTCGTATGCTGCCTGAACGTCGTCCTCGACGTTCTCGGCTCCGAGGCTGTAGGCTTCGCGGCTTTCCATTTCGGCTATGCGTGCCTGACGGACGCGGCGGTTGGCCGTATATAGCGACGATATGTTGAAACTCAGGCTCGCCCCGAATCCCCAGAACATGATGTTCTTGTTGATGATTGGTACCTCCGTGACAATCGGAGAGTTGAACTGACCGTAGGCGAAAAGTGACAGCTTCGGCCGGAGAGCGGCCGTCGCAATCTTTCTGCTCGTCTCGCTCATGGATATGCCCAGTCCAGCCTTTTGGAGCGCGAGGCTTGACGAACGCGCCTGCTCCTGCCAGCTGTTCTCCGGCTCAATCTCCTTTGTGCCGTCCATCAGTGGCAGTGCGGGAATGAACTCGGTGTCCTCTGTCGGGAAGCCGAGGGCGTTGGCCAGTCGGTAGTTTGTCGTGCGCATGGCCTCGCCGGCCTTTTCCCGCTGGAGCTTCAGGTCTTCGAGCTGAAGCTCATATCGGGTGACGTCGCTCTTCAGGGCCACACCCTCGTCATATCTCGCACGTACGTTGTCCAACACGCTGCGGGCCAGTCCGATATTCTCGTCGAGCACGCGGATGCGGTTGTGGATGCACTGGAGGTCTATCAGCCAGCCCAGCAGCAGAAACTTCACCTGTTGGCGGCTTTCCTCCAGATTGAGCCGGGCCATGTCGGCGTTGAGCTTGGCCATGCGGACGCTGCCCGAAAGCTCACCTCCGCTGTATATCACCTGCATGGCTTCCAGCGCGAAGTCGTTTTTCGAGTGGGGATTGCGGATTACCATTCCGTTGCCGAAGTCGCGGTCCGTCAGATAGCCGTCACCGAGATAGCCCACGGACAGCGAGGCGTTGATGTGTGGCAGGAGATTGCCGCGCGCCACGCTCTCGCCGCTCACGGCGTCGTCGACGCATAGAGCTTTCAGCTTGACTGTGCGGCTGCGGTCGTCAATCAGACTGAAAAGACTGTCCACTGACAGTACGACGGGCTGTGCGGCGTAGGCCATACGGCCGACATCACCCAATAGCATCACCAGAAGCAATGCGGAAAAAAGAATCTTTTGTGTCATCAATAATTATATTATTTTTAATAGTTATAAATGAATGCTTAAATCAGTGCTGAATCCACGCGAACTGATTTGATTTGCAACTATCAAAAATTATACGATCGACGGAATCCTTATCCGTGGCCATTATGTCATGAATGCCCGAAAACGGCTGCAAAGGTACACAATTTCGCAGAAAACCAGATGATATGATTAACACAATTTAATAAAAAAGTACGAGGCGGGTAGGGGAGGCTTGTTTTCAACGCAAAGACACGAAGACGCAAAGATTTCAGAATAATGTCTTTATGGAAATCTTTGCGTCTCCGTGTCTTTGCGTTGAAATGTGACTGTTAAAAACTCGGAAGTATTCGGACAAATGCCTCAAAATCCTTGCGATATTTTGAAATAAAAATCTTTTGGCCGCAAATTCGCGAGTTTTGAGCGTGCATCTTTTTGTCGCTGAGCCACAGAACGTTATCGTAAAAATACAGAAAGTGTGCAATGTTTTGTACGCTTTTATTTTACCGTAAGGCCCTTACGGTGTTGCGGCGAGGCCCTCTTTGGAAGATGACGGCGGCCTCGTTGCAATGCGAAAGCGGCCCCGCTGTAGAGCCGGGAGGGCCTTATTGGCCGGCCGTGGGCAATTTTTTGCGATGCGACAATGCTCTAATGTAAATATATCGGCCTTGCCGCTCTCTGGTTTGGAAATTTTCAAGTGTTAAATTCCGTGATATTATGATTACATGAAAGAGACGCAATGAAATCAAGTCAAAGAGTGTCTGGAACGATAGATGACGTCTTTGTTCTCGTCGGAGCAAAACAAAAGCCGCATGTCCCGTTGCTGTAACAGAGACATGCGGCCCGTTCGTTTGTTGTGAACGCCCCGTCCGGTGCGTTCCGTTGTTCTTGCGTCAGATGCGTTCGAGAACCTTTTCGATGAGCCCGTCGATGGTGTTCTTATATCCCGTATTGGCCTGCTTTTCCAGCCGGTTGGCAATCACCATGCAGCCGGTTGTCGCCTTGTGGCCCATGAGACGGGCGAGTCCGGCGAGGGCCGAGCTTTCCATCTCGAAGTTGGTTATGCGGTGGCCGTCGTACTCGAAGCTCTCGATTTTGGCGTTCTGGTTCGGGTCGGCGAGGGGTATGCGCAGTTCGCGTCCCTGCGGTCCGAAGAAACCGCCACAGGCAATCGTCACTCCGCGCACCATGTCGTCGCCGGCGATGCGGTCGGTCAGTTCCTTGTCGGCGTCGATTACGTATGGCGCGCACAGCTGCGGATTCCAGTTCATGTGGCGCTTGAAGTTATCCTCGAAGTCGAGGTCGCAGACATCGTTGCGGCCGGCGTAGAAGTTGAGCAGACCGTCGAAGCCGATGCTCTTCTGGCTGATGATGTATGTGCCGGTCGGGGTGTACGGCTGGAGTCCGCCGCAGGTTCCGATGCGCACGAAAGTGAGCTGGCGGTGGGTGTCGTTCTCCGTCCGTGTGGCGAAGTCGATGTTGGCCAGCGCGTCCATTTCGTTGACGACGATGTCGATGTTGTCGCAGCCGATACCGGTGCTCTGAACGGTGATGCGCTTGCCGCGGAATGTGCCTGTGATGGTGCGGAACTCGCGGTTTGTCACCTCACATTCGCGGGTGTCGAAGTGAGACGCCACGGTTTCGACACGTCCCGGGTCGCCCACGAGGATTATCTTGTCGGCCATCTGCTCCGGCTTCAGGTGCAGATGGAATATGCTTCCGTCCTGATTGATGATCAGTTCTGATTCTGCAAAGTACTTTTTCATATCGTTATATTATTTTAGAAGGTTATTCTCTGAGTTGCGTATGGCTTTCTCTATGCTCCTTGCCTTTATTTCGAGAGCCTCCATCTGCTGTTCACTCTTCAGGATTTCGCCTTTCAGCTCATTGCGCTCGTGGATTGCGGCCGTCGCGTAGTAGTTGCGTGCCTTTTCGATGGCTTTGCCGAGAGCGTCGAGTTTTTTTCTGATTGACGTCAGCTCGCTGTATCTGTTGACGTTCTCTTGCGAGCGGAAATTGGAAAGTGAACGGTATGTAGTGTTGTCGTTGATGACGAAGGCGAAATCGCCGCTCCTACTGCGTCTGTTTCTGTTGGTGACGATGTTCTGGAGGCGGCTGAGGGCTTTCTTTCGCTCGCTTCCGTCTTTCCATGTGTTCGCAATGCGTGAGATGCGCGCGAAATCCTTTATCTGTTCGGTTGTATATTCGTCTGCGGTGTATGTCTGGCGGCTGTCGGAGGGGATGAACGTGTAGATGCAGACCTTTCCCTCGGGCTGGTTGCGGTCGGTGACGAACCATCCGATGCTGTCGAGCTCGTCAACGGCGTACATATAGTCGTTGGCTGTGGAGTTGAACGGCATGCCGATGTTCTCAGGCTTGAGAAACTGGCCGCTCTCGATGTCGAATCGCGTCACGAAGATGTCGTAGCCGCCGATGCTCTCCTTGCCTTTGGCCGCGAAATAGAGCGTGGTGCCGTCGGCCATAATGAAAGGATAGTTGGCTGCCGTTATCTTCTCGCCGTCAACGATGCCGCTCAGCTCGGAAGCCTTGGTCCATGCGTTGTCAAGAAGGTCGCTGGTGTAGAGCTTCATGTTGTCGGCGGAGTCACCCTGTGAATAGTAGCACTTGTTCCCCATCTCGTTGATGTGGACGTAAGAGTCGGAAATCTTCCTGTCGTTGAAGAAATCGTTGTATCGGTATATCCTTCCGGATTCGGAATTGAGGGTGTAACGTCCGACAAAGCCGTCTTTATCGACAACGATGCTGTCGATGAACATGATGTCTTGGGTTGCGGAAATCATTCGTTCGATTCTCGGGTCGACGGTCTCTGTCTTGGCGGCCTTCCTTACGTTCCGGGCCTTCTTCTGCGCTGAAGCGGACAGGCTCGGCACCATAAGAGCCATGACGGTGATATACGTGTAGATTCTAATTTTCATGATGTAGTTACTTTATTTAAACAAAGATACGGAAAAAGATTTGTTATTCAACAATGTATTAACAACTTTTAAAAAGTTACTCAATCATCTTGCCGGCCGTTTCGAGCGCGTTCCAGATAGAATATCTCACCTCGGGATTGATTTTCTCGGCTTCTTCATATATCCTCCTTATGTCGGAACGGTGTGACGCTGTCTCGAAGGGACACAGCTTGACCTGTTTCTCGTATCCCCTCAGCTTGGCGTAGCGGGCGATGTCCGACTCTATCTCCATGCACAGCGGGCGGATGATTGTCAGCGGCATTTTCTTCATGGTCAGTCTGGCCGGCATCGTGGAGAACTGGCCTTGGAAGAACTGGTTCATAAGGGCTGTGTGGATGATGTCGTCCATGTGGTGGCCCAGTGCGATTTTGTTGCATCCGAGTTCCTGCGCGAGATTGAACATCTCCTTGCGCCTGTGCCATGAACAGAGAAAACAGGCCGGTTTGCGGCTGTTCTCCCGTTGCTCAAATCCGGTGGTGATGATGCGGATGGGAACGCCACACTCTTCAGCAAATCTCTGAAGATATGACGTGTCTGTCTCATACTGGATGTTGGACATGCGTATGTGTACGGCTTCGACAGTAAATGACGGGCGTTGTATTTTCATCCGTCTTGTCAGCATCTCCAGCAGACACAGCGAGTCTTTGCCGCCGGAGACACCGACGAGAATCTTGTCGCCGTCGCTGATGAGGTCGTAGCGGGTGAGGGCTTTCTGGAACCGGCAGATGATTCGCTGTTCGAGTTTTCTCTCTTCGTTTTGTTGTGGCATGTGAGGGTCGGCGTTACTTCATAAAAACAAGATAGACGGCAAATATGAGCATGAGGAACGCCAGGGCGTGATTCCAGTGGAGGCTCTGGCCCTGAAACATGATGTTGGCGAGAACCGCAAATACGATAAGGCTGATGCACTCCTGTATCACTTTCAGTTGTACGAGGCTGAACGGGCCGCCGTTGCCGTCGAAGCCGATGCGGTTGGCCGGCACCTGACAGCAGTATTCAAAGAAAGCTATTGCCCATGAAAAGGCTATCACGCCCAGCAGGGGCCATCCGGCGGACGTGCCGTTCTGCTGCAGGCGCAGATGACCGTACCAGGCGAGTGTCATGAAGATGTTGCTCATCACGAGCAGCAGTATTGTGTATGTTCCGTTCATCGGTTTTGGTGTTGATAAAAGCCCGTCCATGCTCGTGACGCACTTAAGATGTGTGCGTCAGCGGCGGGCGGGCTTTGTTTCTGTGACTTTATTCTCCTTTGAGTTGTTTGTCCATGTTCTCGGCTGCGCGCCGTCCGTCGCCCATGGCGAGGATTACCGTCGCGCCTCCGCGCACGATGTCGCCTCCGGCAAAGAGGTCAGGGCGCGACGAGCGCATCGTGTCGTCAACCACGATGGTGTTCTTGCGGCCGAGCTCCAGTCCCTCGACGGATTTCGGTACGAGCGGATTGGGCGATACGCCTATGGCCACGATTACCTGATCGACGTCGATGGTCTTTGTCTCGCCCGTGGGTTCGGGGCGCCGGCGTCCGCTTGCGTCAGGCTCGCCGAGGCGCATCACCTCCAGCACGGCCTGACGTACGGCTCCGTTTTCGTCACTGATGTATTCGATGGGATTGTGGAGCGTGAGGAACTCGATGCCTTCCTCGCGTGCATGCTTCACCTCCTCGAGGCGGGCGGGCATCTCGGCCTCCGAGCGGCGGTAGACGATGGTCACCTCGGCGCCGAGGCGCTTTGCCGTGCGGCATGAGTCCATCGCCGTGTTTCCTCCGCCGACCACCATCACGCGCTTGCCGAAGTTCATCGGCGTGTCCGTTGTCGGATTGGCGGCGTCCATCAGGTTTACGCGCGTCAGATATTCGTTCGACGACATTATGTTGATGAGGTTCTCGCCCGGTATGTCCATGAAGTTGGGCAGTCCGGCGCCCGAACCGACGAAGATTCCCTTGAAGCCGTCGGCCTCCAGCTGCTCTATGGATATGGTCTTGCCCACGATGCAGTCGGTCTCGAAGTGTACGCCCATCTTGCGCAGGTTGTCAATCTCGACGTCGACGATGCGGTTGGGCAGGCGGAACTCGGGAATACCGTATTTCAGCACGCCGCCAATCTCGTGCAGCGCCTCGAACACATACACCTCGTAACCGCGCTTCACCATGTCGCCGGCAAAGCTCAGTCCTGACGGACCTGAACCTACGACGGCTATCTTCATGCCGTTGGCCGGGGCAATCTCCGGAATGGAAATGTTGCCGCTCTCGCGCTCGTAGTCGGCGGCGAAGCGCTCCAGATAGCCGATGGCCACGGCCGGCTCGTTCATCTTCAGATGTATGCAGCGGCTCTCGCACTGCTTCTCCTGCGGGCAGACGCGGCCGCAGACGGCGGGCAGGGCTGAGGTCTGTTTCAGCACCTTGGCGGCTGAAAGGAAATCGCCGCGCTCGATGTTCTTGACGAACGACGGTATGTTGATGTTCACGGGACATCCCTCAACGCAGCTCGGCTTGGCGCAGTCGAGACAGCGCTTGGCTTCCGTCATGGCCATCTCGGGCGTAAGACCGATGTTCACCTCCTCCGTGCGTGTCGTGGCGCGGTAGACTGGGTCGAGCTCCGGCATCTTCACACGCTCTATGGCCGTGCGCTCCTTTGGTTTAACGGCCGCGCGTAAGTCCTTGCGCCACTGTGCGTCGCGTGATGTCAGTTCGTCTATTGATACACCGGCGTTGTTCTTGTCTGCGGCCGTATATTCCGCGTCGTTCTTTCCCTCGGCGCCCGCAAGATTGTTCTCTTTCTTCACCTCATAATCCTTCTTGTCATTATCAACGGAAGCACCGTGCTCCCCTCCTTTGGAGGGGCCGGGGGAGGCTGTGGTGGAGGCCGCGGCCACATGTTCCTCAAAATGTTCCAGCTCTTCCTGCTCTGCGCGCTTGAACGTTCCCATGCGCTTGAACATCTCGTCCCAATCAACCAGAGCACCGTCGAACTCGGGGCCGTCGATGCAGACGAAATTCGTCTTTCCGCCGATGGTCAGGCGGCAAGCACCGCACATTCCCGTGCCGTCAACCATGATGGTGTTTAGCGACACGTCAGTAGGTATGCCGTATTTCTGTGTCAGCAGACAGCAGAACTTCATCATTATCGGAGGGCCGATGGCGAAGGCCTTGTCCACGTGGCCTTCCTGCTTGATGAACTTCTCAATGCCGACGGTCACCACGCCTTTCTCGCCGTACGACCCGTCATCGGTCATGATGATAAGCTCGTCGCTGCTCGCGCGCACCTCGTCCTCCAATATGATAAGGTCTTTGTTGCGTCCGGCGATTACGGACAGCACGCGGTTGCCAGCGGCTTTCAGTGCGCGTATGATGGGCAGCATGGGCGCCACGCCCACGCCACCGCCTGCGCATATCACCGTGCCGAACTTCTCGATGTGCGTGGGATTGCCGAGCGGGCCTACAACATCGGCCACGCAGTCACCCTCGTTCAGCCGGCACAGCTTTATCGACGACAGACCCACTTCCTGCACAACGAGCGTTATTGTGCCCTTGTTCACATCGGCGTCGGCTATCGTCAACGGCATGCGCTCGCCCTTCTCGTCGACGCGCACAATCACGAAGTTTCCTGCTTTACGGCTCTTCGCTATCAGCGGAGCCTCGATCTCAAAAAGAAATACTTTCTCTGAGAAGCGATGTTTCTTTACTATCTTGAACATAGATATATGTATTAACGGTGTTGGAAATATAAAGAATACAGGGACATATAGCCGTAGAGCAGTGTCGCCGGTATCGTTTTAGGTTTTACAGAGTTTGACGATGCTATAAGCAGAACACGGAGACTCACAACTTTTCGGTATATAACCGTCGGTTGTGTGTCTCCGTGTCCCAATATTCAGCATTATTGTATTGTCATTTGCTGCTAAAGTTCTCTATTCCAGCCATCCCCCTTGGGGATTATAAGGGGCCGGATTGACTTTTAAAAGTTCTTGTCGTCCAGTATCTCAAATCCGCAATACGGCACGAGGCACTTCGGCACGCGGATGCCTTCTGGTGTTTGGTTATTCTCGATGATGGCGGCCACGATGCGGGGGAGGGCGAGGGCTGAGCCGTTAAGCGTGTGACACAATTCAGTCTTTTTCGTTTCGGCGTTTCGGTAGCGGCACTTCAAACGATTGGCCTGATAGCTCTCGAAGTTTGATACAGACGAAACCTCGAGCCAGCGCTTCTGTGCGGCACTGTACACCTCGAAGTCGTAGCAGATGGCAGATGTGAAGCTCATGTCGCCGCCGCACAGACGCAGTATGCGGTAGGGCAGCTCCAGCTTCTTCACCAGTCCCTCCACGTGCTCCAGCATCTCGTCGAGGCTCTTGTAAGAGTGCTCCGGCTTGTCGATGCGCACGATTTCAACCTTGTCGAACTGGTGCAGACGGTTCAGTCCGCGCACGTCCTTACCGTAGCTGCCGGCCTCGCGGCGGAAGCATCCCGAGTAGGCGCAGCGCTTGATGGGCAGCTCCTTCTCGTCGAGGATGACGTCGCGGAAGATGTTCGTCACTGGCACCTCGGCCGTCGGTATGAGGTAGAGGTTGTCCTCGTTGCAGTGATACATCTGTCCCTCCTTGTCGGGCAGCTGGCCTGTGCCGTAGCCCGAAGCCTCGTTCACGACGTAAGGCGGCTGCACCTCCAGATAGCCGCTCCTGCGTGCCTCTTCAAGGAAGAAGGCCTCAAGGGCGCGCTGCAGGCGTGCCATCTTGCCGATGTACACGGGGAAGCCGGCACCGGTAATCTTCACGCCGAGGTCGAAGTCGATGAGATTGTATTTCTTGCAGAGGTCCCAGTGACACATTGCGTCGTCGCCCAGCTCAGGCATCGGACCGCCGGTCTTCACCACCACGTTGTCCTCGGCGCCCACGCCTTCGGGCACGTCGTCGTTCGGTATATTTGGTATTGAGCAGAGAAGTGTTGTCAGTTCCTTTTCTGCGGTAGCCATTTCTTCTTCCAGTGCCTTGTCTGCCTGTTTCAGTTCGGCCACCTTAGTCTTGATTTCTTCAACTTCGTCTTTCTTGCCTTGCTTCATAAGCGCGCCAATCTGCGCAGCCATCTGCTTGGCTTCCTGTTTGTTCTTGTCCGATTTTGCCTGTGCTTCCTTGCGGCGCTTGTCTGCTTCCAACACATTGTCGATGGCTTCTCTGGCACCTTTGAAGTGCTTTTTCTCCAAGCCTTTAATCACACGTTCAGTTTCCTCACTGATGAGTTTGAGTGTAAGCATAATATAATAAAATTAAATGTTGTCAATATATAGCTGCAAAGTTAATACAAATTGCTGTAATAAACGAAACAAATCTGAAAGAATGGTAATATGGAGGCTGAAGTTTTGGATTAAAGAATATGGGTGTGAAGCGATATGTGGTATCAGAAACGGATATGCCGTCAAACACGCGGACAATTATTGACACTTTTCTTGAAGGTGACAATTAATATAGTGTGCCGGACGATTGTTATATACATAGCGTTTTAGGTTACCTTTAAAATAAGACTGATCTTATTTTAAATATATAGGAAAAGTGCGGATGTGATACTAAACATATTTAGCGGCTGACTATAAAAACAACAGAGGTGCGGGGAATGAACTTCCTCCGCACCTCTGTCGTTTATGAATGTTTTCGACTTGCGCCGTTATGCGTTGTATTCCTGCCAGCTCTTAATCTTGATGTCCTGCTCGCCGAGGGCGCAGAATGCTTCGATGAAGGCTTTGGCCAGACGGATGTTGGTCATCAGCGGGATGTTGTGGTCGATTGCCCCGCGGCGGATGCGGTAGCCGTTGGTCAGCTCGCGCCTTGAATGGTTCTTCGGAACGTTGATGATGAGGTCGAACTTGTGTTCGGCAATCATGTCCATCACGTTGTTCTCGCAGTTCTCGTCGGGCCATCCGACGGTTATCGCGCTTACGCCGTTCTCGTTGAAGAACTTGGCCGTGCCGGCTGTGGCGTAGACCTCATATCCCTTCTTGACGAGCTGCATGGCCGGTTCGAGCAGTGACACCTTGCCCTTGGCGCCGCCGGAAGAGATGAGGATGCGCTTCTCGGGGATGCGGTAGCCCGTGGCGATGAGGGCGTTGAGCAGCGCCTCGTTCATGTCGTCGCCCAAGCAGCCGACCTCTCCCGTCGATGACATGTCGACGCCGAGCACGGGGTCGGCGTTCTGCAGACGGGCGAATGAGAACTGTGATGCTTTCACGCCGATGCGGTCGATGTCGAACTCGCTCTTGTCGGGCTGTGCGTAGGGTGCGCCGAGCATTATCTTCGTGGCCGTCTCGATGAAGTTGCGCTTCAGAATCTTACTTACGAAGGGGAACGAGCGCGACGCGCGCAGGTTGCACTCGATTACCTTTATCTCGCGATTCTTGGCGAGGAACTGGATGTTGAACGGACCGCTGATGTTCAGCTCTTCCGCTATCTTGCGCGCGATCTTCTTTATCTGGCGCACTGTGGAGAAGTAGATGTTCTGCGCCGGGAATACCATTGTCGCGTCGCCCGAGTGGACGCCGGCATACTCGACATGCTCCGATATGGCGTATTCAACGACCTGACCCTTGTCGGCCACGGCGTCGAACTCAATCTCCTTTGTTTCCTGCATGAACTGCGAAACCACCACGGGGAACTCCTTGCTCACCTCGGTGGCCATCTTGAGGAAACGCTCCAGCTCGTCGAACGAGTGGCAGACGTTCATCGCCGCTCCCGACAGGACGTACGACGGACGTACGAGGACGGGGAAGCCGACCTTGTCGACAAACTCCTTGATGTCGTCGAACGATGTCAGCGCGCGCCATGCCGGCTGGTCGATGCCGAGCTTGTCGAGCATGGCCGAGAACTTGTCGCGGTTTTCGGCGCGGTCGATGTCGACGGGCGACGTGCCGAGAACGCTCACGCCGTTGCGGTGGAGCTTCATGGCCAGATTGTTCGGAATCTGACCGCCCACGCTCACAATCACGCCGCGCGGTGTCTCCAGGTCAATCACGTCGAGAACGCGCTCCAGCGAGAGCTCGTCGAAATAGAGGCGGTCGCACATGTCATAGTCGGTGGACACCGTCTCGGGGTTGTAGTTTATCATGATGGACTTGTATCCCAGCTTGCGCGCCGTGTTGATGGCGTTGACCGAACACCAGTCGAACTCAACGGACGAGCCGATGCGGTAGGCGCCGCTGCCGAGCACGATGACAGACTTCTCGTCGCTGCCGAAGCTGATGTCGTGGTCTTCGGTGGCGTATGTCATATACAGATAGTTGGTCAGTTCGGGATGCTCGCTCGCCACGGTGTTGATGCGCTTCACCGTGGGCAGGATGCCGCGCTGCTTGCGGTGGCGGCGCACTTCGAGATTCTCCTTCTCCATGTTTCCCGTCTGCGGTTTCAGCACGAAGCGGGCAATCTGGAAATCGGAGAAGCCGGCGCATTTCACTTCGCGCAGCAGTTCGTCTGGCAGTTCCTCCAGACTGTCGTATTCCATCAGCTTGTGCTTCAGGTCGACGATGTTCTTCAGGCGGTCGAGGAACCACGTGTCAATCTTGGTCAGCTCTTCGATGCGCTCGACGCTGTAGCCCTCCTCCAGTGCCTGTGCGATGGCGAAGATGCGCAGGTCGGTCGGATTGGCCAGCTCCTCGTCGAGGTTGTCGAAGCGGGTGTGGTCGTTGCCGACAAAGCCGTGCATGCCCTGACCGATCATGCGCAGACCCTTCTGTATCATCTCCTCGAACGAGCGTCCGATGGACATTATCTCGCCGACAGACTTCATCGATGAGCCTATCAGACGGCTCACTCCGGCGAACTTCGTGAGGTCCCAGCGCGGAATCTTGCATATCATATAGTCGAGCTGCGGGGCGACGTATGCCGAGTTGGGCGTGCCCATCTCTCCAATCTGGTCGAGCGTGTATCCGAGCGCAATCTTTGCAGCGACGAAAGCCAGCGGATATCCCGTGGCCTTTGAGGCGAGGGCCGACGAGCGGCTAAGACGGGCGTTGACCTCGATGATGCGGTAGTCGTTTGTCGTGGCGTTGAATGCGAACTGTATGTTACATTCGCCGACGATACCCAGATGGCGTACGCAGCGGATTGAAATCTCCTGAAGCATCTTCACCTGCTCATCCGTCAGCGAGCATGTCGGTGCGACGACGATTGATTCGCCAGTGTGTATGCCCAGCGGGTCGAAGTTCTCCATTGATGCAACGGTGAAGCAGTGGTCGTTGGCGTCGCGTATGACCTCAAACTCAATCTCCTTCCATCCCTTGAGCGATTCTTCCACGAGAATCTGCGGGGCAAACGTGAATGCGCTGCCGGCCAGTTCGGTGAAGACGTTCTCGTCGGGGCAGATGCCGGAGCCGAGACCGCCGAGGGCGTATGCCGAGCGTATCATCACCGGATAGCCGATGTTGCGTGCTGCTGCCAGTGCGTCGTCCATATTCTCCACGGCCTGGCTCACAGGAGTCTTCAGGCTGATTTCGTCGAGCTTCTTCACGAACAGGTCGCGGTCTTCGGTGTACATGATGGCCTCTACCGACGTGCCGAGCACCTCGACGCCATATTTTTTCAGCGTGCCGTTGAGATAGAGTTCCGTTCCGCAGTTCAGAGCGGTCTGTCCTCCGAATGCCAGCAGGATACCGTCGGGACGTTCCTTCTTTATAATCTCAGTTACGAAGTGTGTCGTTACCGGTTGGAAATACACCTTATCGGCAATACCTTCCGACGTCTGTATCGTAGCAATGTTCGGATTGACAAGCACCGACGCGATTCCTTCCTCACGTAGGGCTTTCAGAGCCTGCGAGCCCGAGTAGTCGAATTCGCCTGCCTGTCCAATTTTTAAGGCACCCGAACCCAATACGAGTACCTTTTCAATCTTTTTCTTCATAAAAATGGTTGTTTTCAAATGAGCTTCAGGGGAGGACGGTGCAACCAGACGCAGTGCAGGAGCTCCAGCAACTTGTCGGATGCAACATGTCCTCTGCAAAGATACGCTATTTATTTCATTTTCTTCACATACACGGCCGCTCTTTTTGTATATGTGATATATTTTTCATGTTTAATGAACTGAAAATGGATGTAATTTGAAAATTAATGCATTCCTGCACCGGACAGGGTGGGGTATAAAGCAGACGTCCCTTCTCTCCAAATGGAGAAATGGGACGTCTGTTGTTTGTTTGGAATAAATTATTTGAAAAATACTTTAGGCTTCTGCGTCGGGAATAACTGATACGACACTCTTGTTGTAGCGGCCCTTCTTGAAGTTCACGACACCGTCAACCAAAGCATAGAGCGTGTCATCCTTGCCGATACCCACGTTATTGCCCGGGTTGTGCTTTGTGCCACGCTGGCGAACGATGATGTTGCCGGCGATAACCTTTTGGCCACCCCAAATCTTAACGCCTAATCTCTGTGAGGCTGACTCACGGCCGTTCTTAGAACTACCAACACCTTTTTTATGTGCCATTTTTTACGTCCTCCTGATTTTTAAGCGATTACTTGTTTGATTTCAATCTCTGTGAACTGTGCGCGATGACCGTTCTTCTTGCGATAGTCCTTTCTGCGCTTCATCTTGAAGACGATGACCTTGTCACCCTTTACAAGAGGCTTAACCACTTCACATACTACCTTTGCACCGCTCACGGTGGGTGCACCTACCTCTACTGTGCCTTCTTTGTCAACGAGCAGCACCTTCTCGAATTCAACAGCCTGACCCTCTTTCGCGTCGCGAATGTGGTGAACAAAGAGCTTTTTGCCCTGTTCTGCCTTAAACTGCTGACCGTTAATTTCTACAATTGCGTACATTATTTATTGTTAAAACGGTTTTTCCGCAAGGCGGATAGGCATCGTGCCACCACTTATATGAGCCTTCACGGACTAAAATCGGCCGCAAAGGTACTACTTTTTGATGAATTAAGCATGTCAGGAAAGTGATAATATTGGTTTTGTTAACAATAATTAATTGTTGTCATTGCACTTTGCGGCAGTTTTGTTGGGGAGTAGCAGATTGTTGTGAACGTAATAGGTTCGTGCGCAGAGCTACAGAGACGAGAAACGTTATGGCGATGGATTTGGTGGCATGGACAGATGTGTGCTTTTTTGTGTCTTTGCGTTTGAGTATATAGACAAGGTTTCAAGATATGTTCCTATTATAAATAATGTGTCTTTATTTTATCCCGTGGGCTCTTCAAATGGCGGATCCGTATGTGTCATCAACTTCCGGACTTGGAATACGGGCAAAAAAATAAAGCGATTACCTTCACAGGCTGTCGCTTCATATCTTCAATAGGTATTAGTTCCTTTAAGGTAAAAAGATTGTTTTCAGGATAACGATTGCAAAGATAAGGTCTTTTTTTTATATCGCCAAGACTTTTTATCAATATTTTTTTAGAAATCATTGTGTGTGGGCACACGGCTGCAAAATAAGTGGCTTTTTAACATACCGTTTGGCTGTTATGGTGTATTTTCCGGGGTTTGGAAGTATTTGGTTGTGTGTCTGTGTGTCATGGTTGTGCTCATTTTTGAGTGTGTTTGTGTCTGAAAATATGTTTTGTGTGTCGATTTTTGTGCGTCGCACAGGCATATTCCCAGCGAATTTTCATGGATGGCGGAGTGGGGGACATTAGTGGTCCGACAGGTTGTAAAGGTAAAGACACAAAAGTGAAAGGTTTCTGTTCCTGTGGTATATGTAGTGTCACAATGACATTCTGCGCTTTTTGTGCCTTGGGGCTTCATTGATATAAATTACTTGTTATTCTAAAAAAGATGTGTAATCTGCGTTATGGCCGTTTGGTAAATTTGATATGGCGTTATGACGTGGGAGTGTCTATGACGTCAATGCGCTATGATATGTCAGGTCTGGTGTATCATAAAAATATCCCAAAATTTAACATTTGAAATTTCTCAAAAATAGAACAGAAAAGAGCCGGAATATTAACATTAATACGTCGCCGCTCCCTTGAAACTTTCCCGTTGCCGACCAATGAAGGCCTTCCGAGATTGTGACTGGGTTGCTTTTGCATGATGGCGGCGTGCTTATTGCAATGCAACGGGGCACCCGTCGCATTGCAATAAGGGCCTTACGGCAAAATAAAAGCGGACAAATTGTTGCACACTTTTGTTGCTTGTGTCGTAAAACTCTGTTGCTCAGGCAATAAAAAATGCACGCGCTATTCTCGCGAATTTGCAGCCAAATGATTTTTATTTCTGAATATCGCAAGGATTTTGAAGTGTTTGTCCGCTTAATTCCGAGTTTTTAACAGTTCATTATAGGCCGTAATGAGATCAACGGTAGCAATGTCTTTATATACGATAAATCATTTCGTCAGGATCTCGAACACGCTGACCACATGCTCCGCTATCTCACAGTCCTGTTCCTCGGTGCCCCCACCGACGCCTATTCCGCCGGCAATCCTGCCGTCGACGAACAACGGATAGCCGCCGGCAACGAGCGTGATGCGCGGGTCGCACGCCTGAACGGCCATCAGAGGCGCTCCCTCTGCTGCGGCCACGTCTTTTGTCCGGCATTGTGTCACGGCGGCGGTGTATGCCTTGCCCGGCACGAGCGTTATGCTCAGTACGAGGGCGTCGCCGTAGCGGCGGTATGCCCGCGGCAGTCCGTGACAGTCAGCAACGGCGAAGCTGATGTCTATGCCCAATTCTTTACTCTTTTCGCGCGCCACGGCGCACAGTTTGTCGACAAGTTCGTCCGACAAGATCTCTCTTTCATCTGTTTGTGCCATAATTGATGTGATTGAAAGGATTGCAAGCAACCCTGTTGTTAATAGTTTCTTCATTTATTATTGATGTTATTTCCGTTACTCCGTGATATTTATTTTTTCTATTGATGTTCATTTACGTTTTACGGCTGCAAAGTTACATAAACCGCAGTGGCTCTGCAATATGTGATAATTTTATCATAGTGTGATTCTTTTGTCATGCAACGGATATTCCGTAACTTTGCAGCCGGAACGAGAGCATGATACACCTTGCCAGACAAAAGAACCATCATGCCCGTCAGGTCAAAAGAGAAACAGAGAAAAAAGAAAGCGAATGTACGAACATAAGATACCACCGATAGACCTCGACTGCGGCGTTACGATTACGCAATATGTGATGGGCGGCAAGTGGAAGCCCTATCTGATAAACTGCATGACTCGGGGCATACACCGTCCCGTCGACTTCCAGCGCATGATAAACGGAGCCACGCGACGCGTTCTTGTGCAGCAGCTCGGCGAACTGGAGGCCGTGGGCGTGGCAAGGCGCATAGTATACAACACCGTGCCGATGAAGACGGAATATTTCCTGACGGAACTCGGCGAGTCGCTTATACCCATCATCCGCATGATGGACGCATGGGGCAACGATCACCGCGGAATGTTCAATGAGATGGGATTTCGGAAGGTTGAAGCTACAACTTGAGTATCACGGCCTTTTTAACTCATAAATCTCAAACGTCTGGTTGGGTCTGACGAACAGCATTATGATTTTGCCTGCACTAATTTTATAAATCATCCCGGCCTCGGAATTATCGCTGTCGTATGTCGTCTGCGGATCGTTGTTCACTGACCATCCGCCGAGGAAAACCATCTCCGTCGGCGTATTCTCATATACATATCCCGATTTGCGCTGGCTTCCGGATGTCTTTTCAAAGAACAGTTTTCCGTTTTTTTCCCTGAACCGGCACGCGAAGTAAGGATAAGAGAATATGCCCATATTGTTTACCTGTATCGACCTTACACGCCGGTAGGCTTTCAGCTCACTCGGAGAGACCGTCAGCGGCTTGCCCGTCAGCTGGTTTCTGACCATCGGTGCCTCCCTGATGCCGTAAGCATCATCACCGAGACCGTCAAGAATATCCAACGCCTTTTCCCTGCCTCCAACGAGCAGGAGATAGTCATCGGCATGTATGAGCCGGTTGAGCGCCGGAACGATATCGCAGGATGTGTCTGTCTTAACGGTATCCGCCGTTATTTCCATTGTCTCTGACGTTATATCCATTGTCTCCGAATGTCCGGAAGCTGGACATGCGACGGATTGCATCGCCGCAAATGCTATTGCTGCCGTTATGATATGATGTTTCATTGCTTCATTTATTATATAAAAAAGTTTTCTTCTTGTTTATGTATATATGCCTTTTTCAACGCTTATACAAAAGTACAAACAATATTCAAAGCTGCCAAATATATCCATACAGGATTGGTGCTCTGAAAGAAAAAGAGAAGTTGGAGGTGGAAAGACGGAGGCAGAACAGTATATGAAACCAAAAATATTCGTGTCGACACGAATATTTTGGTTAAATCGGAGAAAAATTCGTGTACACACGAAACTTTTTGCAAGAATATTCGTGCCGGCACGAATATTTCCAATGGCAACATTTAACATTTTATCAGTTATTGACAATTATTCTCAAAATAAAAGATTATCTTTGCAGAGTACAGCGCGAGCGGTGAACAGCAAATAAGACAAGAACCGCATACGGCTGTAGCACATTGAGAAAAAGAAAACGCCATGAGTTGCATTGCTGAAATATGCGCTCTCTTTATTGAGAGATGACTCTGCGGCCATAATAACATCTAAAAAAGGAGGTCCAAAACAGACAAAAAACGAAAGAAACGCAAAGGGAATGAAGCATTCGGAAGAGTGACATCCCACAGGTTGAGAATAATAAAAAACGCCGCTCAGGACGTGCGGCACAATCAATAAAACCGAGAAAGCGTTTCCATTCAGACAACTTGAAATGAACATATAAGACATATTGAGCTTTTAGCTCTTGTTCTCTCATTTTTCGAATACCGCCAAAACATTCGTCTTTCGAGAACAAGCAGATTGAAAGTTCACACTGATAGGGTGTGAACTGTTCGTTGCTTGTAGAAAGACAGGTCACTTGGCGGTAACCGGAAAAATGAGACAAGTAAAGAATGGTTTACGCCTTTTTCTATTAATAGACGATAACAAGAAAATATGAAAAAAATAATCTTATCATTTATATTTATGTGTATCACCGCTGTTTGTTTTGCACAAGAGAACAATGAGCACATGACATTCAAGGGTATCCCTATTGACGGAACGTTAAATAGTTTTGTGGCAAAACTAAAACAAAAAGGTTTCACGCAGACTGCAACCGACAGCGGGTTTGCGTTGTTGAACGGAGATTTCGCGTCATACAAAGATTGTAAAGTCGGGGTTGTATCATTGAAAGACAAAGATTTGGTCGTTAAAGTTGCTGTCATATTCCCATCTCATGATACGTGGTCATCGCTTGAAAACAACTATCTTTCATTGAAACGTATGCTTACGCAGAAATACGGTGACCCGTCAGATTGTGTTGAGACGTTCCAATCCTATTCACAGCCCAAAGATGACAATTCTAAAATGCACGAGTTGCAGATGGACAGATGCAAGTATTACACAATATTTGAAACACCCAAGGGAAGCATCGAACTGCAACTTTCCCATCAAAGTTTCAGTGAATGCTTTGTAGTACTTTCATATTATGATGCAATAAACCAGCAGGCTGTTATGTCCGATGCCATGGATGACCTATAATATTTAAATGTATTACTACTATGAAGAAGTTTGGAATATTCGGTGCGGGAATGATTTGCGGAGCATTGTTGATAATCCTATTAGGAATAGGTCTTTCAAGATGCTCATCGGAGACATACAACGGCATTACATTATTTGAAGAAGAGAGCGATTGCATAGGCGGAGACTCATTTAAGGTATTCCAGGTACTTGACTCAGGCGATGCATTAGCAAATGAAATTGGGAAATACTCTATACCAACGGGATTGGTAGTTCTTTTTATGAAAAAAGACGGTGCGTCCTATTATGATGACCAAGTGATAAAGCTTCCGTCAGAGAAATGCGTCAGACAAATAGGCGTATATAAATACCCTACGAAATCAGGATTCGAGAAAACCGTTCCGGTAGTAGATATATTTGAGAAATAAATACGCCATGTTATTCCTTATGAAGAAACATATCTTATTGCTATTGATAACAGTTATCAGCTTGACTTCATGCACTACAAGCAGGTCGGTCATTTCTGATTCAGCCAATCTTGATAAATATAAATATGCCTCGCTTACTGATGTGATGAACTACAACGGTTCGGCTGCATTAATGGATATAGAGGTGAAAGTATATGATGCACTGGAATCAACAAGATTAAAGATGATTGGTGACAGGCGTATCGGCGAACTTTCTCCCTTGCAGAAAGAACAGTTGCTGCTTGTCCGTTTTTCCGCATCACAGAATGACGAAGAATCAGTTGTCAGCGTAAATTTCGTAGACTATATGACAGGTAAACCTGTCGCCTCCTGCAGAGGAGCGTTCGGTCTGGGCTGGGATAGAAACGGAGACATGAAAGGAGCCATAAATCGGGTTGTTGAACAGATTAAAAAGTTGTTCTGAAATTGTTTTTTCAGAACAACTTTTGCCATCAGTAATACATATTGCAGTGCGGAGGATAAAACCGCTCCGCGCCAGCTTTTCTGTCATTCTCAATCTCTATCTTGCCCTCGCGCGCGAGCCAGCCGATGGCGGCGCACAGCTCATTAGGGACGAGGCCGCTCGCCTGACGCAGTTCGTCGAACGTCATGCCGCAGCTACCCTCAAGCGAATGCCAAACCGTTCCGGCATTCATTCCGATGTCATACTTTGTCATAATATGTTGTATTTAAATTATTCATTTTGATTCTTCATTCATTTGATTCTTCATTTCACTGTAGCGGATTTGCAATTTTCACTGTAGCGGATTTGCAATCCGCGTAAGTCTTTGGGTGGATTTGCAATCCACATCACAAAACTTTATATAATATCATAGTCATAAACATGTAGTATTTTAGTATGGATTACAAATCCATTCACAAACTTACGCGGATTACAAATCCGCTACAGCGTGAATTATTCATTCTTCACTCTTCATTCTTAATTTTGATTCTTCACTCTTCCCTCTTCCCTTTTATATATCCTTAATTCCGCAACACTATAATTTAACTTTATTTATAAGTTCCTGAGCAACA
>ERZ860264.684-NODE-684-length-28973-cov-6.070613_pt1 | contig 28973 bp, 24 predicted proteins | sample MGYA00509980_ERZ860264 | MGnify/ENA primary metagenome ERZ860264 (study PRJEB30046, sample SAMN00715212) | human gut metagenome | study: EMG produced TPA metagenomics assembly of the A metagenome-wide association study of gut microbiota in type 2... | reverse complement strand
CGCGAGCTGGGTTCAGAACGTCGTGAGACAGTTCGGTCTCTATCTGTTGTGGGCGCGGGAAATTTGCGGAGACCCGACACTAGTACGAGAGGACCGTGTTGGACAGACCTCCTGTGCGCCGGTTGTCCTGCCGAAGGGCACGGCCGGGTAGCAGCGTCTGGGTAGGATAAGTGCTGAAAGCATCTAAGCACGAAGCCAGCTCCAAGATTAGATTTCCATATCAGGGCCGTCAGAGACGATGACGTGGATAGGCTGCAGGTGCAGGGGCGGCGACGCCTATAGCCGAGCGGTACTAATTGCCCGAACACTCCGAAAGAAAAAAACGACAAGCCGGAGACTTCGGCCGCGCGGAAGCGGCTGCGGAAACTCCGGACCTTGTAGCCGCGAATGCTTCGGACTCGTAGAAGACGGAGCTCAGGTGACTCAGAGCAATCGACGCGCTTCCGGTCAGGTCCGCTTCTTGCCCCTACACGCGACCCGAAAGAGATGTACCCCGAGAGCGGGGACACGAGGGTCGGAGAAAGAGAATCAGGTGATGAAAGCATGAGGGTTCCACCTCTTCCCATTCCGAACAGAGAAGTTAAGCCTCATCACGCCGATGGTACTGCGAAAGTGGGAGAGTAGGTAATCGCCGCCTTACGGAGACGGGACAGCGCCAGCTGCCCCGTCTTTTTTTGTATATACACATCTGTGTACGCCGCATAAGACCATTTACAAATTATTGGGTTTGATTTTTTAGGGTAATCCTTTTCTCAGTTCATGTTTTTTGATTAATTTTGCAAATGCAGACCGCACGAAGCCCCGGTTGGGGATTGAGGGCGGGAAGCTAAGACATAATGAAAAGCGTTTATCCGCGCTGATTCTTGACACTTCGGAATTCTCGCAAAATTCAGTCAATAGTCAAGGATTGAGCAACGGTAGATGCCCGTGGATATGTGATTTTTTTGCTTTTGTACGTTATTCCGGAGTGAATATGTACTGAAGTGTGAATTACATATACAAGCGTAGGGCTTCTTCGTTGCCGTCCGACTATTGATGGGCAATGCGAGAAGCCTCGAAGTGTAGGACGGTAACAGATACAGATTCCTACGCTTTTCTCGTATATGAACACTTTCGCCAACGAGGGGATGACCGCGGCATAGAATATCATTATTATTATGGACAAACAATGGATTTGTACAGCTAAACGACAAGTCGGTAAACTTTCAAAGGACGCTTCGGCGGAGGTGGTAAAACATGGAACGATGCTTTCTTCCGATGACAAAGAAATCACAATGTCTTTTGTTGCCCATTATACTGTAAATAATCCTAACGGGCTTGCCAACAGGTTTAGTTTTAAGCTTGTATCCTAATGACGCTATGAAGGTCTATGCACGATATTTTTCGGATGGTCTTCTGAATTTCCGACTTAACACCGTACTGCGGTTCGGCGACAGTTGGAATGTCATCGGTGCCGCTGTACTTATCAATCCCGGTAGCTCTAAACCTATGGGCGATATTGACAGTGACACGCTTGAACGCCTGTCAGCCATCACGGGACATGCCGATGGTTGGAAGGAATTTTCAGCCGATGTCACAATGAGACAGGTTTCCAAGATTTTCAACGGATGGTATATAGGCGAGGATATGCCTCTCCAAAAAAGGAGACCGAGGTCTCCCCGAGAGTAGGAGTATTTTTGTAGTCGGCTGAGATTTATCAACATTTATTGAGGCTAATTCCGAAATAAAAGTGTAACTTTGCCATTGTAAAATCATTCAACAACATTAGTGATGAAAAAAATATTATTCTCTATATTTTGCCTAATTGCTGTAATCATAGCTAATGCAGGTACAAATTTCCCTTTATATAAGGGCGTTTGGGCTAACGACAACGCCGAAGCTGTCATTACTGACTCAATTTGCATTTTCTACTCAAAAGAGGATTCTACAATGCAGGCAGTCCTTGAAATTCCAAGTGCCGGGATATTACACAGCACGGTTTTTTCTCCAGACGGGTCTGTGTCTTTCCCTGGAAATGTCAAGCCACTTGAAATGAGTAAGTCTGAAAATCTGCTTGTTATCTGCGGTCAGCGTCTGAAAAAAGTAGAAGATATAGAAACCGTAAAGCCGTATGAAATGAAGAAGTGTGAATCGGCTTTCGATGTCGGCAGATGTCTGCAAGAGTGGCAGATGGGTGTGGCATACGGCGACAATGACGGGATGCCATACTGCGAAGTTAATACCAACCGCCATATGTTCGTATATCTTATCAATGGCAATATGGTATATATCCGTGCTGCGGCTGCGAGAAGTAATAAGAAAGGCACATTATTCTTTCAGAACATAAGAATGATGAAAAATAAAAATACCGGTGAGTTTACGTGTGAAATCTATCCGAATAACTTGTCAATCGTCCAAAATGACCTTGAAATTGATAATTCGAAATTTCAGCCCAATACCTGCACGTTCAATCCTGACGGCGGCATTTACTGGTCTTTGATTTCTTTTTCTCCTGACGTTATTGAACTCAACGGATGCGGAGATAAATATACTTTTACAAGGCAAACCGTTGACAGTAATATGAAAGAGTGGATTAAATACGTGCCTTATTCCAAAGATTTATATTTTCCACACCTATGATGTAAAATTTCATCTTCCGCCTCTGCGACATCTACGCTGAAATACAGGCATATTACTATGCGCCCCAGTTTCTGCTGACCCGTTTGCAGACATCCCGTGTTTAGAGTGGGGTATAAAAACAAAGCAGATTTGAGATTCTCAAACCTGCTTTTTGTGGAGCATACCAGACTCGAACTGGTCACCTCTTGACTGCCAGTCAAACGCTCTAGCCAGATGAGCTAATGCCCCGTTTGACAAGTTGCGTCTTTCGGCGCGGGATTTCTCCCTTTCTTGCAGTGCAAAGTTACTGCGTTTTTTTTATTTGACCAAATTTTGATGGTCTTTTTTTGTAATCGGTTGAGTATTAGCTTTGTTTATCGGTCGTGATTTTATTGTTTCTCGTTGTCGGGCCGTGATATTCCTCTCAGGACATCCATGCGGGCCTGCATCTTAGCCTCCGAGGAGTTCGGGCAGGGATTCCAGAAGTGTGTCTGCAACAGAGTGTCGGGAAGGTATTGCTGGGCTACGAAATGGTTCTGATAGTCATGCGCGTATTTGTAGCCTTTGGAGTATCCGAGGTCTTCCATCAGTTGTGTGGGGGCGTTGCGCAGGTGCAGCGGTACCGGCAGGTCGCCGCTTTTTTTCACTTCGGCCAAGGCCGCGTCTATGGCTAAATAGGCGCTGTTGCTTTTGGGGGATGTGGCCAGGTATATGGCACATTCGCTGAGGATAATGCGGCCTTCGGGCCAGCCTATTTTAGCAAGTGCGTCGAAAGTGGCGTTGGCAAGGAGCAAGGCGTTGGGGTTGGCCAGGCCTATGTCTTCGGCTGCGAGAATGCACAGGCGGCGGGCAATGAATTTGGGGTCCTCGCCACCTTCTACCATACGGGCCAGCCAGTAGACCGCGGCATCGGGGTCTGAGCCTCGCACGCTTTTTATGAATGCGGAGATGATGTCGTAGTGCATTTCGCCGTCGCGGTCGTAGGCCAAGGGATTTTCCTGAAGTGCTTCGGTGACGTGTCTGTCGTCAATCACCACCGGTTCGCCATCGGGGGTGGACTGTTCCAGCAAATCAATTATATTAAGCAGCTTACGTGCATCGCCGCCGGCGTAGCGGAATAGAGCGTCCTTTTGGCGCACCTGCACCTGACGGGCGGATAGCACTTTGTCTGTGGACAGGGCGCGGGCCAGGAGAGTCTCCATGTCTTCGACACCGAGAGGTTGCAGTGTGTAGACCTGACTGCGGGATAGTAGAGGGCGTATTACCTCAAAGGAGGGGTTTTCGGTGGTGGCGCCTATTAGGGTGACCGTGCCGTTCTCCACCGCTCCGAGCAGAGAATCCTGTTGGCTCTTGTTGAAGCGGTGGATTTCGTCGATGAACAGAATCGGTCTTCCTTTGGAGAAAAGGCTTCGTCCTTCCTGACGGCAACGCTCCAGGACTTCGCGTACGTCCTTCACACCGCTTGTCACGGCGCTCAGGGTGTGGAACGGCACTTCCGTCTGTCTGGCTACGATTCGGGCCAGGGTAGTCTTGCCAACGCCGGGAGGGCCCCAGAGGATGAAGCTGTTGACCTTACCGGTCTCAATCATGCGGCGAAGCACGGCACCTTCACCCACAAGGTGCCGCTGGCCTATGTATCCTTCCAGGTCGGTGGGACGGAGTCTTTCTGCCAAGGGAGCGTTGTTCATCTGTTTTCTAATGTATTCAGAAGTAAGTCGAGGTCAAGGTCCTCCAGGGAGTCGAGCACAATGTCTGCGTGTCCCTCGATGGCTTTGCGGCCCAGGGTGTCGGTCATACCTATCAGGTATGCGCCTGCCGCACGGCCTGATTCAAGGCCGGAGAGGGAGTCTTCGATTACCGCGCAGTCGGAGGCCGGAACGCCGGACAGTCCGGCTCCGAGCAGATAAGGGTCGGGAGCAGGCTTGCCATGCTCCACCATCTCGCCATAGACTATATGTGAGAACCACTGGAAAATGTCGGGCAAAACTTCTTGCAGACGGTTCATTTTGGCCAGGTCCGAGCTTGTGACGAGGACGGCGGGTATTTCCCGCCGTTTCAGTTCCGCGAGCAGCTCTCTGGCCCCCGGCATATATCCGAAACGCAGCTTGCGTTCCTCGGCTATGCAGAAGTCGCTGACTCGTTTGTGCATATTTTCAGGAAAATATGTAGCGAGTATGTTTGCCAGTGTCATCCCTTTTATGGCGAGCGGGAAATCCTTGACTCCGGTATGGTATACGATACGGTCTACATCGGCCCAGATGCGCGTATACTGGCGCTCTGAGTCGATGAGTACTCCGTCCAAGTCAAACAGGAGGGCCTTGGGTTTCATTTTTTGCTCTGCTTGGCCCAGGTGTCTTTCAGTCCGATGGTCTTGTTGAATACGATTCTTCCGTTGGCGGTATCGGGGTCAACGGTGTAATAACCGAGTCTCTGGAACTGGAAGTGGTCGCCTATTCCGGCGTTTTCAGCCAACCAAGGTTCCACTTTCACCCCCTGACGCACTTTCAGGGAGTCGGGATTGAGCAGGTCGCGGAAGTCCCCCTCCTCAGCCGAAGGATTCTCCACGGCAAAGAGCCGGTCGTAGTCACGCACTTCCACGTCGACGGAAGTAGGCACGTTCACCCAGTGGAGGGTGCCCTTCACCTTACGGTCAGCTCCGGGAAGGCCGCTGCGTGTCTCGGGGTCGTATGTGGCGTAGATTTCCTCTATTTCCCCTTGCTCGTTTTTCTTGACGCCGGTACATCTGATTATATATGCGCCCTTGAGGCGGACCTCCTTGTCGGGAGACAGACGGAAGAATTTTTTCGGAGGATTCTCCATAAAGTCTTCGCGCTCTATCCAGAGCTCGCGGCTGAACGGCATCTCGTGCGCGCCTGCGTTGTCCTGCTCGGGGTTGTTGTCCATAAGCATAGTCTCGGTCTGCCCCTCGGGATAGTTGGTCAGAATCAGCTTTACAGGGTTCTGTACCGCGCTGACGCGGGTGGCTGTCTTGTTAAGGTCCTCGCGTATGCTGTGTTCCAGAAGTTCGATGTGGTTCAGAGCCTCATATTTGGTGTACCCGATGCGGTTCACGAAGTCCTTGATGGAGGTCGGAGTGTATCCCCTGCGGCGCAGACCGCAGATAGTGGGCATACGGGGGTCGTCCCAGCCGTTTACCAGACCCTCCTTTACCAGAGTGAGCAGTTTGCGCTTGCTCATCACCGTGTAGGTGAGGTTGAGGCGGTTGAACTCAATCTGACGCGGGCAGTAAGACTCGTCGGCCAGCTCACGCACGAAATAGTCGTAAAGGGGGCGGTGAGGCACGAACTCCAGCGTACATATAGAGTGAGTCACACCTTCGAAATAGTCACTTTGGCCATGAGCGAAGTCATACATGGGGTAGACTTTCCAGGTCTCGCCGGTGCGCCAGTGAGGGGTGAAGATGATGCGGTACATTATGGGGTCGCGGAAGTGCATATTGTCGCTGGCCATGTCTATTTTGGCACGCAGCACCATGCTTCCTTCAGGGAACTCGCCGGCATTCATGCGGTGGAAGAGGTCCAGGTTTTCCTCCGGGGAGCGGTCGCGGAAAGGGCTGTTCTGTCCGGGAGTGGTAGGTGTGCCCTTCTGTGCGGCAATCTGTTCGCTGGTCTGCTCGTCCACGTAAGCCTTGCCCTCGCGTATAAGGCGCTCGGCCAGGGCATACAATTTCGGGAAGTAGTCAGAGGCGTAGTACAGGCGGTCCTGCCAGTCATATCCGAGCCAGTGTATATCGCGTTTGATGGCCTCCACATACTCCATATCTTCCTTCTGGGGATTGGTGTCATCGAAACGCAGGTTGCATGTGCCACCGAATTTCTCGGCTGCCCCGAAGTCCATGATAAAAGCCTTGGCGTGGCCTATGTGCAGGTAGCCGTTGGGCTCCGGCGGGAAACGGGTGTTGAGGCGTCCGCCGTTTTTGCCGGCCTCCAGGTCATCCTTTATGATTTGCTCCACAAAGTTGAGGCTTTCGCCCTCGGGAGCCAGAATGTCATCCTTAATTTCTTCCATAACAGAGGTAAATGTTTATAGTGCGCAAAATTAGCAAAAAATCCGCGAATGTACAACCCCGGTTTCAGGAGGCGGGATTCAGCGGTGCCAGAAAGCGGGGGCCAACAGCACTATTACGCTGAATACTTCAAGGCGTCCGGCCAGCATCAGAAAGCTCATAAGCCAGCGTCCGGCGGGAGGCAGCAGGTCGAAGGAGCCGCTTACGCCGGTGACTCCCACCCCCAGACCGTTGTTGGCCGCGCACGATATGGATGAGAAGAAAGCGTCCACTATCGGAAAACCCATAGTGGCCAGGAAGATGCCGCCGATTACTATCAGCAGGGTGAAAATGAAAGTGAAAGCGCCAATCATGTCTGCCTGTGCGGGGGTGATGCAGCCACCTCCCACACGCACGGAGCGCATCAGACGCGGATTGATGCTGCGGCTCACCTGCAGCCTGAAATTCTTGATTATGTAAAGGAGACGGTCCAGCTTCAGGCCGCCGGTGGTGGAGCCGGCACAAGCACCCACATACATCATAAAACAGGTGAGGACGAGGACTGTATATCCCCATTGCTCATAGTCGGCCACGCCGAATCCGGTGGATGTCATGGCCGACACCACGTGGAACAGCGGGTCCACGATGCCGTTGGCATCGCCGCTGAAAGCTCCGGAATTTATGTTAAGCAGCAATATGAACAGGAAGTAGCCGAGAACGAGGGCCACGAACATACGCAATACGTCGTTGCGCCATATATGTCTGAAATGACCTTTTGCCGCAGCCACAAGCAGAGAGAAGTTCATGCCGCCGGTGAACATGAAGAAGGTAATGACTATTTTGACGTAAGTGGAGTGGAACCCGGCTATGGAGTCGTCGCGCGTGGAATATCCTCCTGTGGATACAGTGGCCATGGCCTGGCATACGCTGTCGAACAGGCTCATGGGTCCGGCCCATAGCAGAAGCACCAGCGCGACGGTCAGGGCGGAATACAGCCCCCACAGATACTTTGCGGTAGCTGCCACTCGGGCTTCCAGCTTGTCATGGGTTATTCCCGACACTTCGGAGTTATACATGGAGAGGCCTCCGCCGTTGTTTAGGGACGGGATTATGGCCAGGGTGAATACCACTATTCCGAGTCCTCCAATCCACTGGGTGAGGGCACGCCATAAGAGTATGCCGTGGCTGCACTTCTCCACGTTGCGTATGACGGTGGCTCCTGTGGTGGTGAAGCCGCTGATGGTCTCGAAGAATGCTTCGCTTGTATCCAAAGGGGTCGAGCAAATGAGAAACGGAATCATCCCCATGAGGGAAAATACCACCCACACCAGCACCGTAAGCAGGCATCCGTCGCGGCGGTGCAGCATACTGTCCTTCGGGCGGGAAAAGCGTTTCATGCAGAATCCAAGCAGGGCTGTGGCGGCGGCGGCTATGGCGAAAGGCATGGCGTCTGACTCGCCGAGCCATAGGGTTATTCCTAAGGGCAGGAGCATAAATGCCGCCTCCACCAACAGTAGCAAGCCGAGTACCTCGGCTATACGGGCCACATTCAGCACCGGACGCGGACGACGTATTATATTGATGTGAAATCTGGTCATCAGGCAAATAGTTTCTCTACTTTATTCAGTGCGCCTGCCAGACAGAAGACTATCACGTCGTCACCGGGAATCAGTGGAGCCGGTGACGAGCTTACCGCGTCCGTCTCGTATCAATGCCGCGAAAGTCAGTTCGTGCGGCAGGTCCAGATCCTTTACCAGACGACCGGCCAGACGGGTGTCGTCCCGTACGCAGAAACGGCCTACTTCGGCATCGGCCAGCGGCAGACATTTGGAGGTGGAGGAATCAGCGTCCAGCATCAGCTGGAAAATAGCGTTGGCAGCTATATGCTGTTTGTTTATAATGGTGCTAATGCCCAATGCTTCGGCCTTGTCCAGATACCGGTAATGCTCTATTTCGGCCACACGCTTGCCCACACCGGCCTCGGCGGCTGTGATGCAGTCCAGTATGTTGTCCTGGTCGTATTTGCTCAGAGCTATGAAAGCATCGGCGTCATACAGCCCGGCTTGAGCCATATCCGACTCCTCGCTCGCCTGGCCGAGTATGATTCGGCAGTGCGGGCAAGAGCGGGTAAGGGAACGGCACACCTGCTCCTGGCTCTCGATGATGGTAAACGAAAATTCGTTTCGGCCACGGTCTGCCAGGACACGTGTCAGTTTGCCGCCTCCGCTTATCAGTACACGTTTGATTCGTTTCTCGCTTTTGCCTACAAGCTGTTTCACCAGTTGTATGTCCTGCAGCATAGAGGTGAGGTAGAGCACGTCGTCGCCCATCACCACGGTGTCGCCGTGCGGGATAAGGGTTTTGCCGTTGCGGCGAATGGCCGACACGTGTATCTGGGCGCTACGGGCCGATAGGGCGCGTAGAGGTTTGCCGGAAATCGGGGCTTCCGCTTTCACCCTGACAGCAAGCATGGCCACGCCGGCTTGCGGGAACTCGTGCCAGCTTCGTGTCCAGGGATGTCGCAGGGCATCCAATATGGCCTCGGCGGCGAGCAGTTCCGGGAAGATGACGCGGTCCACGCCCATGCGGCCGAGTACTCCAAGGTTGTCGCTCTCTACGTATTCCGCCTTGTCCACGCGCGCCACAGTAAGACGGGCGCCCATGGACTTGGCCATGCAGCAGGCCACAAGGTTGTCGGAGGTGACGGGAGTGACGGCTATGAACATATCGGCGGTGGAGGCCTTGGCTTGGCGAAGGGCGTCGAAGTCGGTGGCCTCTCCGTTTACGGCCATGAGATTGAAGTCCATGTCAAGAGCCTGCAGACGGTCGGTATCCGGGTCAATGATATAGATGTCCTGATTTTCGGTGGAGAGGTATCGCGCCAGATGTGAGCCGACATGTCCGGCCCCGGCAATTGTGATTTTCATTTATGTTCACTTTTGGAAATGCGAATTTAAGGTATTTTTCGCGAATTGCAAAATCAAATTGACAGGTCCCTAAAAACAAGTCAGCCCGAGACTCTCGTCTTGGGCTGACCTGGTAGCGGGATCGAGAATTGAACTCGAGACCTCCGGGTTATGAATCCGACGCTCTAACCAACTGAGCTATCCCGCCATCTAATATGAAAAAAACCTTGTAGTATGAATTTAAAAGAATTTTTAACGCTTCTCGCGCTTTTGCGAGTGCAAATTTAGCCTGCTTTTCTTAAACCGCCAAATTTTTTAACCACTTTTTTTAATGCTCCGGGATGTTATTGCAGTCAATGGGTTTATTATCAGCCTTATATGATATGATGAAAATTTGCCCTATGATACGTCTCAAGTACGGCGAATAGCCGGGAATAATGCGGAGCGCCGTCATAAGGAGGGAAAACCGGCCTATATAAGAGGGAGAGCGGGCTTAGGCGGTCCGCATCCTCATGCGGTATACACGGATTGGTACAAATTTCGGAAGATTAGGTCTAATTGAAAAATGCCGCTGCATATATTGGAAAAAATGCTTATCTTTGCACTCGACCATGAAAGAACCCCTACATCTTCAGGCGGATGAAAACGCCAAGACACGCAGACAGTTTGCCCTCTGGAAGATTCTGCTTCCGGTAGTGATAGGTGTGTGCGTGGTGGCCTGGATGTTCTACCGGGATGCACAGGACAGCAATCTGCCTGACCTTATAGAGGGGATTGAGTTCACCCCATACGTCATAGGGTGTCTGATGCTGGCCTTTCTCTTTATGTCCGGCCGAGACTTTGGCCTGAGCTGGCGTTTCCGTCTGCTTACGGACAAGGAACTGAAATGGAAGCAGGCCATTCGTGTCAACTTCCTGTGTGAATTTACAAGCGCCGTGACCCCCTCCACGGTGGGCGGCAGTTCATTCGGAATGATATATCTGAACCGCGAGGGCATAGAACTTGGCAGAGCAACCACTCTGATGTTCACCACCTTGTTTCTGGATGAACTGTACCTGGTGGTAATGGCTCCGATATTTGTAATGCTTACACCCGCCGGACAATTGTTCACGATGCACAGCCAGGTGTTCGGAATGGGCCTGGAGGTCGCATTTTGGATGATATACGGCGGAATCGTGCTTTGGACACTTTTCTTGTTCTGTGGCATAATATTGTGGCCCAGAGGGATACGGGCGTTGCTGATGCGTCTGTTCCGGCTTCCTTTCTTGCGTCGCTGGAGCGGTAAGGTAGAGGCTATGGGCGACAATATGACAGCCACTTCGGCCATGCTGCGGCGCAAGCCCTTCATTTTCTGGGTGCGGGTTTTCGGGGCCACGGCTATCTCGTGGTTCTCCCGTTATATGGTGGTCAATGCCCTGTTTCTTGCCTTTGTGCCTGCGGCCGACCCCGAGCAGTGGATTATATTGGCACGTCAGTTCATTGTGTGGGTATTGCTGATAGTAAGCCCTACGCCCGGCGGCGCCGGCATCAGCGAATGGCTCTTTACGGAGGTCTACGGCTCCCTTATCCCCACCATGGCCTTGGCGTTGTTCATGGCCTGCTGTTGGCGTATCATCTCTTACTATGTGTACTTGATTATAGGTTCCTGCATACTGCCCAAATGGCTGCGGGACAGTTTTTCCAAGAAATAGACAGATGAAATTTGCAGTAATCATACCGGCCCGTTACGGGTCTTCCCGATTCCCGGGCAAGCCTTTGGCCAGGCTGGGAGGTAAAGAAGTGATAAACCATGTGGTGGACAGAGTGCGTCAGGCCGGTCTGCCCGCGCTTGTGGCGACGGACGACGAGCGCATCCGGCAGGCTGTAGTGGCTGCGGGAGGCAATGCCGTTATGACCCGCGCGGACCATCTGTGTGGCACTGACCGGGTGCGCGAAGCCGCTGATTCGCTCCCTGCCGACATAGACGTGATTGTAAATGTGCAGGGCGATGAACCCTTTGTGCATCCCGACCAGCTGAGGGCTCTGTGTTCGCTGTTCGAGAAATATCCGGACACGGACATAGCTACTCTTGTCAGGCCGCTGCCGTCTGATACGCCTTACAGCCGCCTGGCCGACCCGGCGCTTGTAAAAGCTGTGGTGGGAGAGGACTCGTCGGCCCTTTACTTCTCTCGTTTCCCCATTCCCTATCAACGTAATGTGCCTGTCGAAGAGTGGGCCTCGCGGCACCGTTACCTGGCACATATCGGTATCTATGCCTATCGGGCGGATGTGCTGCGCCGCATCACCTCCATGCCCCCCTCCCCGCTGGAGACATCCGAGAGCCTAGAACAGTTACGGTGGCTGCAGGCCGGCCTGCGCATACGTACCGCCGAGTCCTCGCACCGCACTGTCGGCATCGACACTCCCGAGGACCTGGTCGAAGCCGAGGCTTTCCTGAAAACCTTGAGTTGACCCCGTCGCCCACAAATGTATTATGGAGGCGTTGAAAATCGAAGGTGACAGGAGGTATGGCTTACAATCATTGTGAAACAAAATGATTGGGACAGACCCGGAAAAACGGGGCAAGAAAAAATTTTTTGCTAAAAATGTGGAAATATCAATAAATTGTTGTAATTTCGCACTGAAAATAAGGTGGAGCCGGAACTGCGGTTTCCATCATGTAAAGCAGCCTTCGGGAAAGGCTGAAAAACTGAACAAACATTATCAATTATTATACCAATTTTCTCATGAAGAAACACAATTTCTATGCCGGCCCTTCAATTCTGAGCCAGTACACAATCAAGAACACAGCAGACGCTGTACTCAACTTTGCAGACATGGGTCTCTCCATTCTGGAGATTTCTCACCGCAGCAAGCAGTTCCAGGCTGTCGTTGATGAGGCTGTTGCACTCGTAAAAGAACTTCTTGAAGTGCCCGAAGGCTACTCAGTGCTCTTCCTGGGCGGTGGCGCCAGCCTGCAGTTCGCAATGGCTCCCATGAACTTCCTGAACAAGAAAGCCGCTTATCTGGACACCGGCGTATGGGCTTCCAAGGCTATCAAAGAGGCCAAGCTCTTCGGCGATGTCGACGTCGTGGCTTCCGGTAAGGATTCTCACTACACTGTTATCCCCAAGGATTGGACAGTGCCCGCTGACGTGGACTACTTCCACTACACCTCAAACAACACCATCTACGGTACTGAAATCCGCAAGGACCCCGAAGTTCCTTGCCGCATGATTTGCGACATGAGCTCCGATATCTTCTCTCGTCCCGTAGATGTCAGCAAATATGACCTCATCTACGCAGGCGCTCAGAAGAACCTCGCTCCTTCCGGCGTTACTATCTGTATCGTTAAGGACAGCGCTCTGGGCCACGTAGACCGTGTTATCCCCACGATGCTTAAGTATCAGACACATGTCGACAAGGGTTCCATGTTCAACACTCCTCCGGTACTCCCCATCTACGCAGCTCTCCAGACTCTGAAATATTACAAGAGCCTCGGCGGTGTTCGCGAAATCGAGAAGATGGACATCGCAAAGGCAGAGAAGCTCTATGCCGCTATCGACGCCAGCAAGATGTTCGTCGCCACTATCCCCGGCAAGGAAGACCGTTCAATCATGAACGTATGCTTCGTTATGCGTCCCGAGTACAAAGAACTGGAGAAAGCCTTCTTTGACTTCGCTACAGAGAAGGGTATGATGGGTATCAAGGGTCACCGCGATGTTGGTGGTTTCCGCGCATCCCTCTACAATGCACTCCCCATGGAGAGCGTAGACGCCCTCATTGCTTGCATGCAGGAGTTCGAGGCTGCTAACTTGAAGTAATTCAATCCTCCAAAAAGAAAATTAACAAAATGAAGATACTCGTTTTCACAGAGAAGCCTTTTGCTCCCGCAGCAGTCAAGGCTATTGCCGATGTGGTTAACGCTTCCGGTAACGAACTGGAGGTAGTTGAGAAAGGCACACGTGCCGACCTGCTCGAGGCTGTCAAGAGCGCCAACGGTCTGATTGTCCGTTCCGACAAAATTGACGCCGAGGTTATGGATGCCGCTCCCGAGCTGAAAGTCATCGTACGCGCCGGTGCCGGTTATGACAACATTGACCTGGCCGCCGCCACAGCTCACGGCATCTGTGTCATGAACACTCCCGGTCAGAACTCCAACGCCGTTGCCGAGCTCGTATTCGGTATGGTAGTCATGATGTGCCGCAACCAGTACAACGGTACTTCCGGTTCCGAGCTCAAGGGCAAGACACTCGGTATCTACGCTTTCGGTCAGGTAGGCCGCAACGTAGCCCGCATCGCCAAAGGCTTCGACATGAAGGTTTCCGCTCTTGACGTATTCGTCAAGGACGAGGTTATGGAAGCTGAGGGTGTACGTCCCGTTCACACTCCCGAGGAACTCTTCTCAGAGAACCAGTACGTTTCCCTCCATATCCCCGCTACTCCCCAGACTCGCGGCTCTATCGGCTACGACCTGGTGATGAAGATGCCCAAGAACGGCGTGCTTATCAACACCGCCCGTAAGGAGGTTATCGACGAGGCCGGCCTGATGAAGGCTATGGAGGAGCGTCCCGACATCCGCTACGTTTCCGACATCAAGCCCGACGCCGCTCAGGACTTCGAGGAGAAATTCGCTGCCCGCGTATTCTTCACTCCCAAGAAGATGGGCGCTCAGACAGCCGAGGCTAACTTCAACGCCGGCGTTGCCGCCGCTGAACAGGCTGTCGCAAACCTCAAGGATGGCTGGAACAAGTTCCAGGTTAACAAGTAAGTTTGCAAATCCCAGATTGATAATAATGGGAACAAGGTCCTGTATGGCCTTGTTCCCATTCATCCTTTTTACCGTGTAGCTATCTTATTTACAGATGAGGCGTTTCGGACTCCTGGGCCGCACTCTGGTCCATTCATTTTCCACCGCATATTTCGGAGAGAAGTTCCGAAGTGAAGGGATTGATGCTGAATATCGGAACTACGAGCTTCCGGATATTTCATTGTTGCCTGCTCTGATAAGGGAGAACCCTGATTTGTGCGGACTTAATGTGACTATACCCTATAAGCAGTCGGTAATCCCGTATCTGGATGAACTGGAGTATGCGGCTGCGGAGATAGGTGCGGTCAATGTCGTTGTCATTGAGCGCCGGGAGGGGAGAGTGGTGTTGCGCGGATACAATACCGATGCTCCGGGATTCCTGGAAAGTGCGCGTTTCTGTTTGTCCGATAACAATCCGGTCAAGGCGCTGCTGCTCGGTACAGGCGGTGCCTCCCTGGCTGTGAAATATGCGCTTGAGAATGTCGGCGTTCTCTGCACCCGGGTGTCACGCACTCCCGTAGCCGGCGAATATGCTTACGGCGATATTGATGAGGATGTGGTAAGGCATACCGGGATTTTAGTCAATTGCACACCACTCGGCACATATCCGGATGTAGGCGGTTGTCCCCCCTTCCCATATCAGTACCTTAGCGAAAAGCACGTAGCTATAGATTTGGTATACAATCCTCCCTGCACACAATTCATGCAGCGCTGTGCGGCGCAAGGATGCGTTGTGCGCAACGGTCTGAGTATGCTGTATCGCCAGGCGGAACTCGCCTGGAAGCTCTGGAACAGCTGATTATTCTGATTCGGGTTTGCCCTTGGCTTTCCCGGCGCGTCTGGGATTGGCCGGAAACCAGCCCTTGCGTACTCTTTCCTCCTGCTCTATAACCTCCTTGATGCTCCAGAACGAGGAAAAGGAGATTACAGCCAATAGGGAAGAGCAAAACAAGTCTTTGCAAAACAATGCACCTATGGCCGTGCATACGCCCAATATGGCAAACGCCCAGTTCACCTTGCGTCCGAAATAATACTCACCCTTGATGACCAGAGGGTGGAACAGGCCTATAATCAGGAACGTACTTATTCCTACAGCCAGTCCCGCCCAGTTATATTCGCTAAAATCCATTTTTAAACAATCAAATCCGCATCAAAGTTAATAAAAAATACGTCACCGGACAAACTTCCAGACCTCTATGACCCTACGGGAGATTCTTCTTCAGGTAAGGAATCAGGAAGGATAGGATATTCGGTAATGGTATCGGGTATTTCCTCCCAATCGTCCGTGTTTTGATTAGACATAAACAGAGCTATGCGGTCTTCGGCGTCATTAGCTCCATTTTTAGCGATGGGCAGGAATTTTGCAGGTCGTGAGCTGTCAAAGTCCTCTCCCATATAGAGCAGCCATTTGTCCGAGTCGCAATAGAGCCAGCCGTCGGCAAACGGTTTGTATCGGAGATTGTAAAATTCGTAGTCGCCGGTAGCTTCAAGGAAAGGCTGACGAGCATTGGAGGATTTGGCACGTGCCCACAAGCTCAAAACGTCGTATTGAGTTTCCGGCGTCAGTCCTAATTGATATTTGCCGAAGCGGCCTTTGCGGAAAACCGGATACTTTACGTAATAATACTGCCAAGGGAAATTATTATTATCCTCACATTTTTTCAGGAATGTGTCTATTATGCCTTTCAGAGAGTTATCGTCAATTATATCTGATTTCATAATAGCGCCAATGGCGGTTACCAATCCTTGCATTTTTGAGTCCTTGAATGTGCCTTTGTGGAACAGCTCATTCCATACGTGCGTACTGATATTTGCATCTTTTAATAGTCGTCCGTCTGTGCCGAGTGATACCTGAAATATATTTCCCACTCTCTTGTCTTCGTAGTAGTAAGGGCAGACCGACATCAGGGCGCAATCAATGAGGTCATAGTCGCAATCAAACAAGGCATAGAATTTCTTATATAAAGAGGTGTCATGAAAATCGAAAATTTCCACACGACCTGTCAAGAGGTCATTGTCCTCCAACTCGTAAAGGGATTCGGACTTCGGAGTGTAATCTCGCGCAAAATAAAGTTTCTCTCGTTCTTCATTCAGCTGAATGACATTGAAGTTAGGCAGGTCATACTTTCCTTTAACACTAACTCTTTTGAGTATGACACCGAATTTGACTATTGATTCTATCTGAGCCAGAACAGCAGGCATACGATTGCCGGCGTCACTGTTGGGACGGTCTACTACCTCGTTGGAGGAATTGCGTATCAGATTCCAGACTATGCGCAGACGTCGTCTGAAATTATCGTCGGTTATTCCATCTTTATTGAGAAGATATGTAATAAACGCATAAAGGAGCGCGAGATGTGGCAGTGAGAATTTGCTTCGGTGTCCGATTACGCCTTCAAAGAGGGAAAGCTCGTTATCGTCTGCTGTGATTTTACGAGGTTGATGCGATGTGGCTATATAATCCGCAAAGAAGTCCAATATGGGAGTAGATATAACAGACGTGTCTTCAGTGTCAGCTCCTTTGGGTACATTCACCCAAATATCCATGCAATCTTCAAAGAAGAGGATGTTTTCCATAGCCTTTGGGCCGTTGAAATACATCTTTAGCAGACTGAACTCATCAGGAACCCGGTCGGGCTTATTGTCACGCTCGTAGACGGATTTGTTCTCTTGATAGCAGATAATGTCGCAAATGATTCTGAAATATGCGAGAAATTCGTCGTCGATGATATTATTGTTCCCGCGATGAGGCCAAAGCATATCTGTCCACTCACGGTCTATCTTTCTGCCGATTCGTGTGGCTATTCGCTTTTCTCTTTCAGGCAGGGAGTCGTAGTTTTCCTGCTTCTCATTTAACTCATCTATGGCTCGGAGCAAACGTATCAGTTCAGCTTTGAAATGTTCAAACTGAGTCAGCGGTTTGCCTCTTGAGTTCATCTTTATATAAATCTCGTCGGTAAGCCCCATCTGTTCTATCGGCAGAAAATAGAATGTCACGTTATCCAGTTTATTCCATAAATGGTCGATGTCGTTAAATTTCTGCTGAATGGCGTCAATCATATTGAGCATGGAGACAACGGTCGGGTCGTTTCGCCAGTCCATGGGAAACCAGCCCTCGTTGCGAATTGTCTTAGAGAGAGGCCCATCTATATTCGGGCGATATGTACTCAGTTTGCGGCAGAAGTCGCGTGCGCTGTAACGTGTAAGGTAAGAGAAACGTGCGATAATATCTGTATTTATATCTTCCTTGACCGCCGCATACCAGTGCAGCAGGAATAACGTTGTAAGGCGTTGCTGACCGTCAAGCGGGACAAAGAGCTTGTTCTCTGTGTTTCCGTAGACGAAGTCAAGTGTCAACCCGTCAGCAGAAACAATGCCATCGTGGATTGCTTTCAGGAAACGCTCACGTACACGAGTGGCCTGTGTGGTTGTACGCCCCTGTGCATAAGACCTCTGTATGCGGGGGATTTCTATCTTCTCGATATTTATGTCAGGATTGGTAAATAGTCCTTTGAAATTTGTCTTAATCGTATCCATGTCTTAGTAATTTATTTTTAGACAAGCTCGTAATCTTCTTCCGGCGTATCTGTACTATCTTGTTTGGGCAGATAATCGGCAAGCGTATTCAGGATTGCCTCAAGATAGCTTTCGCGGTCACGCTCGCCCCAGAAATGGAGCTGAGGGTCTGCGCTTGGCAAGTATTTGAAGAATACTTTTTTAGTGCAAATAGGTATGAAAGCACCTTTCGCATCCTTGTTGATTATTATTTCGCGTTTGGCGTCAAAGACATAGTTGCTGACAGCTGAGTTCGTGCCGCAGTCAAGCAGTGCCAGGTTACATATCCTGTGGAGATATTCTTCGCTGTCAGTCTTCTGGTCCGGGTCTGTCAGAAGTTTCACAGCCCGGGCACGTAGTGGCTCAAACTCAGTTTTTACGTTCTTGTATTCTATGTTTTCATTAAGTTTGTCTGCAAGGACCTGCATTTTAACTGTCAATTCAGAGGCGGCTTCCGTATTTTGTCCACTAAGACATGGAATGTGCGCTTTCAGCCACTCCAGGCGTTTCTGGTTTGTATTCAGACCTTCGGAGTGCTGTGCATGTATATGTTCAAGAGACCATTTTACTTTTTTCCCGTTTTTATAATTGAACTTGTATAATTCAAATGGGAAACGTCGTGCCTCGCCGGCGACGGTACGCTCAGTCTCGATATTCATCAGCAGTAAAAGCCTCTCTATGAGCTTCTTTTGTTCGGGGTTGGAATATAGCAAAGATTTGATGTTTACGGCTTTGCTTATGCTGTTTCTGATTTCTTTGTTTATGGCGGCGATGAAGTCGGATTTCTTTACCGGTTTATTATCTACTTTCCACAGATTGTAGATGTCTCTGAGGGAATATCCTCCACAAGTAATAAGATAACCAATCTTGTGATAGAACTCATGGTCCGAATACCACTCGCGTAAAGTCAGGAAAGTGCGGTAAATTTCGTCCCACACTTCGTTTAGGGCTTCACTCTCGTTTTGACTGTCCCTAAGCGAGTTCAACTTCTGTTCGAAGTAGAAGAAAGTGAAATAAGTCTCACGCTCGCCGGGCTTCTTGTCCGCCATAAGGTCAAGAATCAGGTCTATGCGTGTGGGATAGTCTGTAGCTTCGGCATTTGTCAGGAACGACCAGAACGATTTTTTGTTAAGTTCCTGTTCCATGTAGTCCCATTGCAGCGCTATTTCCTCCTGTCGGTTGACGTTGGCGCCATCTTTGCGCATGAACAGGGCTTTGACGATTTCAGAGGATGTCAGCGGTATTTTGCCTATATTCAGACGCTCAAACATGCTTACGCCGTCGCCGTCCGGCACCTCGTACCAGATGATGCTGACATTTTGGTCGAAATACTTGTTTATGTCGGCCATTTTGGATTGGCGTTCATCTCCCTGGCCGTCGAAATATTGCTCGATATATTTGTAAGCCTGGTGTATAAAATAGAAGTCTATATTGGTGTCGGCGAGGTCCGGGTCTATGGTCTGCAGGTATTTTTCAGACTCATTCCTTGTGTCGTATTTCATTGAAAAACGGGGACCGGACATAAAACCTCCTGACCCTTTGTTCAGATAGCGGTATATCAGATAGATGGTTGTCAGACGCTGCTGGCCGTCTATAAGCTCATATTCCGTTTCACTGCGCCTTTTTACGGCTACAGGTTGCAGACAGTAATTATTCTTGCCATTTGCAAAAATGTCATCAAGGAGTTTTTTTACCTCGTCATCGGTCCAACGATAACCGCGCTGATAATCGGGTAGGACAAAACGTCCTTTGATTTTACCCACCAGCCGAGTGTTCAGATTTATAGCACTCATAAGAAGAATAAGTAAGAAGATAATCAGAAATAAAAACACTATTGTCCCGACATCTTTTTTGTGCTTGCACCATAAAGCGGGGGTGTTTAGTTTTTACAAAAATACAAACTTTTTTCTTATTTGCAAAAATAATCTTATATCTGTCAAAAATGAGTGTTATTTGGCGAGGATGCGGTTGCTCAGGTAATTTATTTTTTGTAATTTTGCAGCGGTATTAGTACAAAGTTAGACTCTTTGCAGTTGTAAATGCTGCTGATATGCTATGTGATGCGTCAATGACCGATATGTGAATATGGCTTCGGTTGTGGCGTTTGTCGAGAGTCTGTAACCCAATATTCAATTAATTCTGCATGAAAAAGAGTGCACTTCAGAGAGTAAGAGCTGATTATCAGCCCAAGCTGCCTTTTGCCCTCCAGGGTCCTGTAAAAGTAAAAGAGGGTGAGAAAACCCAGTCTGTGGCTGACCAGGAGGAGATAAAGAAACTTTTCCCCAATACTTATGGAATGCCCGTAGTGGAGTTCGAGCGCGATGAGAACCCGGTACGTGTGGAGGAGCCTTTCAACGTCGGTATTATCCTCAGCGGCGGTCAGGCGCCCGGCGGCCACAATGTGGTGAGCGGTATTTTCGACGGTATCAAAAGCCTCAACCGCGAATGTCGTCTGTTCGGATTCCTGATGGGTCCAAGCGGATTTGTGGAGCATCAGTATATGGAACTCACAGCCGGTGTAATCAAGGAATACCGGAATACAGGCGGTTTCGACATCATCGGTTCCGGACGTACCAAACTTGAGACTCCCGAGCAGTTTGACGAGGGTCTGAAAATCCTTGAAGAGCTTAACATCAAAGCCCTGGTAATCATTGGCGGTGATGACTCCAACACCAATGCCGCCGTACTCGCCGAGTATTACAAGGCCAAGGGTGTGGATATTCAGGTGATAGGTGTGCCCAAGACTATTGACGGTGACCTTAAGAACAAGTGGATAGAGACCTCTTTCGGCTTTGACACCGCCTGCAAGGTGTATAGCGAGGTTATCGGCAACATACAAAGAGACTGTAACTCTGCGAAAAAATATTATCACTTCATCAAACTCATGGGTCGCTCGGCTTCCCACATAGCTTTGGAGTGCGCTCTGGAGACTCAGCCCAATATTTGCCTTATCTCCGAGGAAATACTGGCCAAGCGTATGACTTTGGACAACATTGTCAGCTATATAGCTTACGTTGTGAGCGAGCGTGCCAAGCTGGGGTGGAACTTCGGTACGGTCCTGATTCCGGAGGGTGTCATAGAGTTCATTCCCTCTATGAAGAATCTTATTTCCGAGCTGAACGAAGTCTTGGCCGCCCATGCCGAGGAACTGGACTCTCTGGACGAGGACAATAAGCTCATTACCATCTATTCCTATCTCACTCCTGTGAATCAGGAACTTTACAAGAGTCTGCCTAAACCGATTGCGTTGCAGCTCTCTCTGGAGCGCGACAGCCACGGCAATGTGCAGGTATCTCTTATCGAGACAGAGAAGCTGATTTCCGAGATGGTGGAGAAGCGTCTTGAGGAGATGAAGGAACAGGGCCTTTATGTGGGCAAGTTCGCTACGCAGCACCACTTTTTCGGTTATGAAGGCCGTTGTGCCGACCCTTCCAACTTCGACGCCGACTATACTTATGCACTCGGCTTTAACGCCGCAATGCTGATAAACGCCGGCCTAACCGGCTACATGAGTTCGGTACGTAACCTCACCGGCCACACCGAGGAATGGATTGCCGGCGGTATCCCCATAACGATGATGATGAACATGGAGCGCCGCAACGGTAAGCTGAAGCCTGTAATACAAAAGGCGCTGGTCAAGCTGAACGGACGTCCATACCTTAAGTTCGCTTCTCAGCGAGAGACCAACGCCCTGAATACCCTTTACCAGTATCCCGGCCCTATCCAGTACTTCGGTCCCCCCGAGGTCTGCGACCGTCCCTCCATGACGTTGCTCCTGGAACACAACAAAGATATTTATTGACATTTTCATAAGACATAGGTGCCGGCCTTTCTTGAAGAAGGGCCGGCACCTATGTCTATATACCTGTCTATATATTGGATACAGTGAATCGGTTGAATATTCATTCCCGTTTTTTTAAACTTTATTTTAAAATGTTTTGTGGAATAGAAATATTTGATTAATTTTGGACGGTATAAAATACTATTTCAAAACTAATATAATCATAGCTTATGAAGAGATTTACTACTTTAGCTACTTTGGCAGTCGTCGGCGTGTACGCTATGGGAGCTACTCCTCCCGCTATCAGAATCACAGAACTTACAGGGCTTGAAAAAGCCGATGTTTCTCCCGGAGTGGTGTCACCCCGGCTCTTTTCTTCTGCCTCTGAGGCACTTGGCGCTCCTACAGCCGCCTTGCATAAACTGGCTTCTGCGGCTCCTGAGACAGGGTGGGTGTCAATAGGCGAGGGCACATGGATAGAGGACTTTTTCACTCCTTTCGGGGATGTGCCTGCCGGCTCGAATTGGAAAGTGGACGTGGAGAAGAGCGGAAGCTGGTATCGCTGTCTTCCTTATGCGACAGGTCCCGTATCCGAGAATCTTAATAAATTTGACACGGAGACATATTTCTATATCAATGCCACTGACCCGGACAAGGTCTATTTCGAGACAGCATGGTTCTGGAACCGCGATTTTGGGGTAACCGACCTTGTTCCGGAAAACGGTTGGGATGGAGATACCTACGATGGTTATGGAACGCTGAAGGAGAATGTGATTAATTTCCCTGCCGGCTCCTCGGCTATCAGCTTCATCGAGGGCCAGTGGAATAAGAGCTGTCCCAACGAAGGCACATTCCTCGTGCTTCCCGAGGGCGATATTCCTGTAGTTACGGACCTCTCTTTCTCCCTGTCGGCCCCTATGTGTCCGGATGCCGACGGCAGCTTCAATATAGAAGTGAAGTGCGGCAAGGACATTCCCAACTATGTGATAGGTGTGGTAAACAATATGCCTGCCATGACGGAGAACAATCTCAGGTATGTGGCCCAGCACGGCACAAAGCTGGACCGTACCCGGACCGAGGTCACTTATACGGCTGACCCTAAGGATACCACTCCGGGTCTGAAATATGTAATTGCCGTTGCTGTGGATGAGTCAAACAATGTGATACAGGGCCTTTTGGATTTCTTTATCGTTTCGTTCAGTGACGGCGCCGAGTGGAAAGATGTCGGCAAAGTGATATTTGCCGACCCCTTTGTAAGAGGTATCTACCAGATGCCGGCTATTGCTCCCTACGAGGTGATTTGTCAGGAGAATGTTGACCGTCCGGGCCATTATAGACTTGTAAATCCTTACAATGACCATCCGCAGTTCGGACTGAATGTGGAGTCCGGCGAGTATCAGGTGGGTCATGACCATGACCATTACATCTACCTGGATGCCTCTGACCCCTCTTATGTGAAGGTTGAGCCTTCGCCTATAGGTGTGGCTGTAAGATACGAAGATATGTATGTGGGCGACATGGTTTCCTACTATGTGGCTCTTGGCAATTCGTTGGATAAGATAGCGGAAGCCGGTTACGAGCCTGCAACGTTTGAGAACGGGATTATGACTTTCCCCTCCCGGACACTCTATCTGGGCGAAAAGAAATACGCAGACGGCAGTCCTCAGTCCTGCGGCGAGGCGACTCTCGATTTCTCAAATGTGACAAGCTCCTTGACAGTAGCCGATGATGATGCCACGGCTCCGGTAGAGTATTTCAATCTCCAGGGCATTAAGGTAGTCAGCCCCGTTTCCGGCCTCTACATCCGTCGTCAGCGTGACTCAGTACGCAAGGTGATTCTGCCCTAAGGGCTATTTGGTGAATAGCGGAGACTCGAAGGCATCCGGAATGTGCTCCAGTGTCGGAGGGTCCTGAGTGGGGTCCACAGCGATAATGTCGAATCGGTATTCAAACCACTGTGGCTGCATTTGCAGGTATTTGTCAGCGCCGAGGGCCATGTTGCGCCGCTTCTTGCGGTCTACCGCTTCCAGGGCTTCTTCAATACCCTCGGCACGAGCCTTCACCTCCACAAAGACCATGACATTGTCTTTCTGCGCTATGATGTCGATTTCCCCCTTGACACCTCCGGGTTTCCATCGCTTTTCACGGATGGCATATCCCTGAGCGGTGAGATATTCCACAGCAAGAGATTCGGCTTTAAGACCTGTCTCGTATGCCTTCTGTTTGATTTCTTTGTCCATAGTTGAAATTTAAAGGGACCGGCGTTTTATTTCTACACCGGTCCCTTTAGTGTATCAGAATCGACTTGTTACTTAGTGAGGATGTATGAGGTGAAGGGAGCGAGGAGCCCTTTCAGGCGTCCGTTGGCTACCTTAAACTCCTTGCCGTGGACTTTGTCCTTGTAAGTGCCTGAGGGTAGTCCTGTGGGCAGGTCGATATAGTTGGAATGTTCGGAAATATTGACCGTAGCGGCACCTTTCTTGCCTCGGTTTACGAGAAGCACCTGGCCATTGTCGCTTACCTGTATATCCTCTTTCTGCCCCTTCATGGCTTTGCGGAACTTGTTGACGGCAGCTACTTCGGGGTGCATGAACTGGTCGTTGCCACGTGCGCCAGCCACATTGTCGCCCCAGACGTTGCCGGGGCCGGAGCCGGCGGGCCGGGAGAAGAACAGGGGCACGCCGTTCTGGCGGGCAGTGAGGAATACCCATCCCATGCGTATCTGCTCGTCGGTAAGACCTGCGCTCTCATGGGCGTTGCAATATGTGTCGTGGCTCTCCACCCAGGTAGTGAGGTATTCGGGCGCCGCTTCGTGGCGCCAGTCCTTCATGTCGATGCCGGCGGCGGACTGATGCTCAAGTGCCTGACGGAGGAAGTGTCCGTAAGAAGAGGCTGTCTGACCCATATAGTCGGCATATTCCTTTTCGGGCACATTCTTGTCCTGGAGCACTTCGCCGTATATGAACAGTTCGTCCTCAGGCACGGCGAGTCTGACCCCCTTTACAGCCTTACGGCCTGTGGCCACATCCCAGAAGTCATTCTCTTTCACACCGGAAGCCGTGTCCAGGGGGTCGGAATGTACACCGATATGTTTGGCTGTGTCATAGCGGAAACCTCGGACACCGAGACCCAGCAAGTCGTTTACGTAATTCATGTAATACTTCTGGAAGTCGGGGTTCTCGGTGTTCACGTCAGGCAGCGCGCCGGAGCCCCAGAGGGTGCATTGGTAGCGGTCGTTGTAGTCCTTTACGGGGGTAAGGCCCTGGCTGTGGTAAAGTCTGTCGCGGCCGCCTGCCGCCTTGACCATGTTGTCGGAGACAAGGTCGATATTGAAAGCCGTGTGGTTGGGGAGTACGTCTACTATTACCCTGACGTCATACTTGGCGGCAGAGTCAAGCATGGCTTTCAACTGGTCTCGTGTGCCTACGATGTCGTTGCCTATGGTCCAGTCTGTGGGCTGGTAGTAGTGGTACCAGTTGCCGCCTTTTTCGCCTTTCTCGGAGAAAAGGCGGGTATTGCCCTCCGGCGGAGTGAGGCAAGCCTGGGCCGGAGATGTCTGTATGATAGTGTACCCGGCATCGGCTATGGCTTTCATATTGTCGGCTATGGTCGGGAAGTTCCAGCTCCAGGCGTGGAGGATTACATCCTCGTTTGTGGCGTCGGGGTGGCGGGTCATACGGTCTTTGGCGGCAGTAGGAACGGTGGCGAGGACTGCGAGCGCCAGGATGGATAATAAGGATTTACGCATGTTTGATTTTTGTTAGTTAAGTACATTTGGGAAATCTGATTACATGGCTTTGAAGGACATGTCGAGGCCCTTGACGGAGTGGGTCAGGGCACCCACTGAGATAAAGTCGACACCGGCTTCGCCGTATGCCCGCAAGGTTTCGAGGGTTATGCCGCCGGAGGACTCGGTCTCACAGCGTCCGTCCACCAGTTTTACGGCCTCGCGGGTCAATTCCGGGGTGAAATTATCGAACATGATACGGTCTACGCCGCCGAGTGCGAGTACACGACGTATATCGTCCAGACTGCGCACTTCCACTTCTATTTTCAGGTCTTCCTTGCCGTTTGCCTTGCAGTAATCGCGGGCGGCGGTGATGGCCTTTTCCAGACCTCCTGCGAAGTCTATGTGGTTGTCCTTGATAAGAATCATGTCGAAGAGACCGATGCGATGGTTTACGCCTCCGCCGGTCTTCACCGCTTCCTTCTCGAGCATACGCATGCCGGGGGTGGTCTTGCGGGTGTCGAGAACGCGGGTTTTCAGGCCTTGCAGACGGCTCTGGTACCTGTCGGTCATCGTAGCCACACCGCTCATGCGCTGCATGATATTCAGCATAGTGCGCTCGGCCACGAGCAAAGAGCGGACGGACCCCTCCGCAGTGAACGCCACGTCGCCGGGCTTCACTCTGTCGCCGTCGTGCATGAAAACCTCCATCTTGAGGTCGGGGTCAACTTTAGCGAGTACTTTGCGGGCAACCTCCACACCGCTCAATATACCTTCTTCTTTTATGAGCAGGCGGCTCTTGCCTTTGGCATCGGCCGGGATTGTGGAAAGGGTGGTATGGTCGCCGTCGCCCACATCTTCGGCGAAAGCGAGGTCTAAGAGTTCGTCAATAAGTTGGTCTTTGGATTTCATATTATTTTTGCTAATTTTGCGTAATGAGAGAATGGAGGGTCGTCAAACCCGATAATTCACGCAAAGTTAGCAAAAAATATGGAAATACAACTTTTGGTAATCGGGAAAAATTCGTCCACGCTGCTTGACGCGGCCACAAAGGTCTATCTTGACCGTTTGCGGCATTATGTGCCTTACAACGTCCGTGTGCTTCCGGATGTCCGAAACACAAAAAACATGAGCGAGGCGCAGCAGAAAGAGGCTGAGGGCAAAGTGTTTCTGAGCGCTTTTCAGCCTTCGGACTATGTCGTGCTTCTGGACGAAAGAGGACGTGAGTATACTTCGATGGAGTTCTCCGGGTATCTGAGCGCCAAGATGTCCTCCGGTCTTAAGAAACTGGTATTTGTGGTGGGAGGGCCGTATGGATTTTCGGCAGATGTGTATTCACGTGCCGATGCCAAGATTTCGCTGTCTAAAATGACTTTCAGCCATGAGATGATTCGCCTGTTCTTTACCGAGCAGGTGTATCGCGCCATGACGATTCTTCGTCATGAGCCCTATCACCATGAATAGCAGCCTATTATTCCTTAGACTGTTTTTTTTGTCCTTTGTCGCCGTTGCGATGTCCGCGACGGCGGTGTCTGTCGTTTTTAGGCTTATCTTGGCCTGTCGAGGGCTTTACGTGGTCTGGCGTCGCAGGCTTTGTCTGTGTGGATGAGGAGGGCTTGTCTTTACGGCCACGGCCTCTCCGGTTATTTCCGTGCGGGGCACCGGCAGCTCCTTTGCCGCCTCGGCGGCCATTGTTGTCCGGCCGCCGTTTGGGTTCATAGACAGGCGCTTCGCCAAGAGTCGCGGGAATTTCCTCCTTGCGCACCTCATACTTCAGGAATTTCTCGATGGCGCCGAAGCGGAACTGGTCTTGCGGACCTACGAGAGTGACTGCTTTGCCTCCGGCTCCTGCACGCGCGGTACGTCCGATGCGGTGTACATAGTCTTCGGCTTCGCGCGGCACATCGTAGTTCACCACCATAGCAATGTCGTCGATATCTATGCCGCGAGCCACGATGTCGGTGGCCACAAGCACGTCGATGCGTCCGGCACGGAAGGCGAGCATTACCTCCTCGCGCTTGTCCTGGTCAAGGTCCGAGTGCATCTCGGCGGCTTTCACTCCGGCGCGGCGCAACGAGCGTGTAAGCTCTTTCACCTTGAGCTTGGAGGCCACGAAGACGATGACACGTTCTTTTGCCTTGGTATGCAGCAGGTGGCGTAACATTCCCTCTTTCTGAGGTTCGTAGACCACGGCGGCGCTTTGCTCTATGGCATCTGCCGGACGGCTTATCTGTGTCTTGACCTCCACGGGGTCAGTGAGCAGAGTGTTTGCCAGCTGTCTGATTTTGGCAGGCATAGTGGCGGAGAACATCAGTGTCTGACGCTCTTTGGGCAGGTGCTTGGCTATTGACATTATGTCCTCATAGAAACCCATGTCAAGCATACGGTCGGCCTCATCGAGAATGAAGAAGCTGACTTTTGACAGGTCGCAATACCCCATCTGCAGGTGGGCCAGCAGACGTCCGGGTGTGGCGATTACCACATCGGCCCCTTGCTTGAGTCCGTGTTGCTGTTGTGAGAAGCCGCGTCCGTCCGTACCTCCGTAAATAGGGAGCGAGCTGACAGGCAGGAAATACGAGAACCCTTCCATCTGGTGGTCTATCTGCAAGGCCAGTTCGCGTGTAGGGGTCATAATCACGCAGTTGATGGCATCAGTGGGATAGTCGCCGTAAGTGAGACGTTCCAGCACCGGCAGCAGGTAAGCGGCGGTCTTGCCGGTGCCTGTCTGAGCTATGGCCATAAGGTCTTTACCCTCCAGAGCCGGGGGAATAGCCATAGCCTGTATAGGTGTACATTCGTCAAAGTGCATGGCGTCCAGGGCATCCAGGATGTCATCGCCAAGGTCAAGCTCGTCAAAATACATATATGTGCAGTTGGGAGTCCGGGGTTAAGGTGGTGTATATTCAGCCGGCGGTCCGTAATTCAATAATGTCGTTTTCGGGAGAGAAATATGTACGGCATACAAATAATCGGAACCGGCCTGATAAAAAGCATGAGCGGGGCCTCCGGTCAGGAAACTCCGCTCATGATTATGTGTCTGTCGCTGTGTGGAGCGTCTGATTATTCGGCTACTTCAGCAATGACCTCAAAGGGAATCTCGACGGAAACCTCTTTGTGGAACTTGACGGTAGCGTTGTATTTGCCGACTTCCTTTACAGTCTCCTTTATGGAGATGAGTTTGCGGTCAACGTTGTGGCCGAGCTTCTCAAGAGCCTCGGCAATCTGGATAGCACCTACGGAACCGAAAATAGTGCCGGTGGCGCTTGTCTTGGTCGCGATAGTGAGAGCGACGCCTTCAAGTGCTGCGGCGGCAGCCTTGGCGTCTTCCAGCATCTTGGCAATCTTGTGGGCGCGCTGCTTCTGGTCCTCGGCGAGCTGCTTCAGGGAGGAAGCGTTGGCAATCACGGCCTTGCCCTGGGGAATCAGGTAGTTGCGGCCATAGCCATCCTTTACTTCGACGACATCGTCCTTATAACCGAGGTTGGCTACGTTTTCTTTCAGAATAATCTTCATATCTTAGTCGTTATTGGGATGGTTATACTTATTTCATAAGGTCGGTTACGTAGGGCAGCAGGGCCAGGTGACGGGCACGCTTGACGGCCTTGGCTACA
>ERZ860264.682-NODE-682-length-28977-cov-2.980845_pt1 | contig 28977 bp, 18 predicted proteins | sample MGYA00509980_ERZ860264 | MGnify/ENA primary metagenome ERZ860264 (study PRJEB30046, sample SAMN00715212) | human gut metagenome | study: EMG produced TPA metagenomics assembly of the A metagenome-wide association study of gut microbiota in type 2... | reverse complement strand
CTGGTCGGTAGCCATAACTTCGCCTTCTTCAATCAGAAGACGGGCAACCGTACCGGCGCGGTCAGCCATAAGATTGTTTTCCATCTTCATGGCTTCATAAACGAGCACCACATCTCCGGGATTCACAGTATCGCCGGGTTTGACCTTGAATTCGAGGACAGTACCACCCATGGGAGCCTTCATGATCTCGCCAGAACCGACAATTTCCTCTGACTCCGCAACCGGAGCGACAGACTCTCCCTCTGCAGCGAATTCGATGATGGGCTGATCTGTCGACATGACATCTCCTTCACCGACCAGCACACGCTTAACGACACCGGCTTTGTCACACGCAAGGTCATTCTCCATCTTCATGGCTTCATAGACGAGAACGACATCACCCGGTTTCACAGTGTCACCAGCTTTTACACGGATCTCCATCACGGTACCTCCCATCGGAGCCTTGAACACGGGACCTGTCACAGGGCCTGCGGCCTGAACAGGAGCGGCAGCAACTTTAGGAGCGGCGGCTTTGCCGGCCTCAAACTCGGCCTTGCGCTGATTTGTAAGGAATGTCTTGGCAACAGCAGGGAGAAGTTCGAGAAGCAGGAATTCCTCTTCATTCTGGGCGAGCTTCACTCCGCCGAACTTTTCGAGTTCGGGGTTGGCCGGAGTCTTATATGTGCTTACATCATAAGGTTTCTCCTCGGCGCTTCCTGTGATCTGTTCACGGAATTTAGGATCAACCGGAACAGGAGTAGTACCGTATTCACCCTTGACAAGCGATATGAACTGGTTGTTCTTGTTTGTATAGTCAGGTTTGCCCGCACGACGGTCCATAGCGAGGTTGACAGCTTGTGAACCTACGATCTGACTGGTAGGAGTCACAAGTGGAACAAGACCGGCGTCGCGTCTTACTTTCGGGATAAGGGCCATGGCCTCTTCAAGCACATCTTCTGCACCGAGAGAGCGGAGATTGGCTACCATATTGGAATACATACCTCCGGGAACTTCGGCATTCTTGACAAGTTCGTTGGGCTTGGGCAGTCCGAAATAGGCCTCGATCTTATGGCATGCATCAAGAAGTTCCTCTTCCTTGTTAGCCTTGGCGGCTTCGATGGCACGGTCGAATTCAGCGTCGATCTCTGCGGGCATAGCTTTGTAAGCCTCGTCGAAATCTTTCGGCCATTTGTCTTTGTTAAGGTCGAAATCCGCAAGTGCCTTACGGGCATCCTTGAGTTCGTGACGGATCTTGGCCACAGCCTCCATATCTGCTTCAAGCTCGACGCCCATCTTGCGGCAGAAAATGTTGATGAGTTCTATAGAAGGTGCGGCAGAACCACCACCGAACCACCATATGTTGGTATCGACGATATCCACACCCTGGATGATAGCTGTGAGCACTGCAGCCAGACCGTAGCCGGGTGTGCAATGAGTATGGAAATCCACAGGCACCTTAAGAGCGGCCTTAAGCTTGGGCATAAGACTGTAGATACGCGAGGGACTTACGAGTCCGGCCATATCCTTAAGGGTGACCATCTTTGCTCCGAGTTTCTCCATCTCTTTGGCCTTCTCTACAAAATACTCGTCGGTGAAAATTTTCTCATCCTCGGGAGTACCTTTAGGATCAACTGTATAGCATACAGCGGTATCTGCGATACCGCCCAGCTCGTTGATCATACGGATGGAGCCCTTGATATTATTGATGTCATTGAGCGCGTCGAAAATACGCATCACATTGAGACCGTTCTCGATAGCCTTCTTGTAAAAACCTTCGAGCACAGAATCGGGATAAGGCACATAGCCGAACAGGTTGCGGCCACGGGAAAGAGCCGAAAGAAGAGATATGCCCTTCATTGCCTTGCTACATTCGCGAAGACGGTTCCAGGGGCTTTCGCCGAGGTAACGCATCACAGAGTCGGGAACGGCACCGCCCCAGACTTCCATAATATAGAACTTGGCGTCTCGATAGAGCGGAAGAAGTTTGTCAACATTCTCCTGCTTCATACGGGTGGCGAATAGGGACTGCTGGCCATCGCGCAGCGTCAAATCCCTGATTTGTAATTTCTTAGTCACAGTTGTTCGTTATTAGTTATTGTGTTTATGGTATTTGATCGAAATCAATCCGATAATTTAATTCCCAAATTTAAACAAAATCTGTTGATTAAAGAATTTTTTCACTAATTTTTTTCAAAGAGCGATAAAAAAAGATAACACTCCGACAATGAAGCAATAAAAACATAAATAATGCGGGAAGGAATCTTGTCGATCCTTCCCGCATTGGGTTGCCATATCGGTTCCCTTTTTACTTCTTCGAACGGTTGCCGTAACGGCTGCGGAACTTATCGACGCGTCCTGCGGTGTCGACGAGTTTCTGCTTACCGGTGAAGAAAGGATGAGACGAACTTGTGATCTCGAGTTTTACAAGAGGGTATTCCTTACCGTCGATCTCGATAGTCTCGCGTGAAGCTACTGTAGAACGTGTGATGAACACTTCTTCATTTGACATGTCCTTGAAGCAGACCTCACGGTAGTTAGAGGGATGAATGTCTTTTTTCATTTTGATTACTGCAGTTTATTTTTGTTTATTTTGATCTCAGCAGGTCGCGATCCCACTGAATTGGCGTGCAAAATTACAAAATTTTTAGCATATGAGCAAATTATCGCTCGCCGTCATACCAATTTTTTATAGCGTATGCGATGCGGAGTGTCGTTTCCGCCGTCACGTTTCTTCTTGAATTCCTCGTATTCCGAGTAACTGCCTTCGAAGAAAGTCACCTGGCTGTCTCCTTCGAATGCGAGAATGTGAGTGGCGATACGGTCGAGGAACCAGCGGTCATGACTCACGACAACAGCGCAGCCGGCGAAATTCTCAAGACCTTCCTCAAGCGCGCGAAGCGTATTTACGTCGATGTCGTTGGTCGGCTCGTCGAGAAGCAGCACATTGCCTTCCTCCTTGAGAGCCATGGCAAGATGAAGTCTGTTGCGTTCACCTCCGGAAAGGACTCCGATCTTCTTTTCCTGATCGGCCCCAGTGAAATTGAAGCGAGAGAGATAAGCCCTTGCATTCATGTCGCGGCCACCCATTCTGAACGATTCCACACCTTGCGAGATAACCTCATAGACGGTCTTCTCAGGCGAAAGATCCTTATGATTCTGATCGACATAAGCGATCTTTACAGTCTCGCCGACTTCGAAATCACCGCGATCCGCTTTCTCGATACCCATTATAAGACGGAAAAGGGTGGTCTTGCCGGCACCGTTGGGACCGATCACACCTACGATTCCGTTAGGCGGCAGCATGAAGTTAAGATCGGTGAAGAGAGCCTTGTCATCATATGCCTTTGCCAGATGCTGAGCCTCTATCACCTTATTGCCCAGACGCGGTCCGTTGGGTATAAATATCTCAAGTTTCTCCTCTCTTTCTTTCTGATCCTCGTTAAGAAGGCGGTCATAGCTTGAAAGACGGGCTTTGCCTTTGGCCTGGCGCGCTTTGGGAGCCATGCGCACCCATTCGAGCTCGCGTTCAAGAGTCTTGCGGCGCTTGCTGGCCTGCTTTTCCTCCTGCTCCATACGCTTGGTCTTCTGGTCAAGCCACGAAGAATAGTTGCCCTTCCAGGGAATGCCTTCTCCCCTGTCGAGTTCTAGGATCCAGCCGGCCACGTGATCAAGGAAATAACGGTCGTGCGTCACCGCGATCACCGTTCCCGGATATTGCTGCAGATGCTGTTCGAGCCAGTCGATGGACTCAGCGTCAAGATGGTTGGTAGGCTCGTCAAGAAGAAGTATATCGGGCTGCTGGAGAAGAAGTCTGCAGAGAGCCACACGACGGCGCTCGCCACCGGAAAGCACTCCGACTTTCTTATCATCAGGCGGACAACGCAGAGCGTCCATCGCCCGATCAAGCTTATTGTCGATATTCCACGCGTCCGTAGCATCAAGCTTGTCCTGAAGTTCGGCCTGACGCTGGATCAGCTTGTCCATTTTTTCCGGATCCTCAAGCACTTCAGGATCTGCAAAAGCATTGTTGACCTCATCATATTCCCGAAGAAGCGCGAGAACAGGCTCGACACCTTCCTGAACGACCTCACGCACAGTTTTATCGGGATCGAGTTTCGGTTCCTGCTCAAGATATCCGATGGAATAATCGTGATTGAAAACCACATTTCCCTGATAGCTCTTGTCAAGACCGGCTATTATTTTAAGGAGAGTTGACTTTCCGCTGCCGTTAAGACCGATTATGCCGATCTTTGCGCCATAGAAGAAAGACAGGTAAATATTTTTGAGTATCTGACGTTGCGGCGGAATGATCTTGCTCACTCCGACCATCGAAAAAATAATTTTTTTATCGTCGGCCATTCTATAAATTATTATACAGTTATTTTGCGGATACTACCCTATAGGCGCATTTCACCTTGCCGCGCTCCATATTGTGCAGCTTGTTGCGTATCATCTGTTTCCGGATGGGCGCTATGCGGTCGGTATAGACTGTGCCGAGAAGATGATCGAACTCATGCTGGATCACTCTGGCCATAAAACCGTGAAATTCCTGTTCATGCTCCTCGAAGTTTTCGTCAAGCCAATTAAGCACTACATGCTCGTAGCGTCTGACATTTTCTGAAAGGCCGGGTAACGAGAGACACCCCTCGGCACGGCTTACAGGATCGGCATCCTCTATCACATCAAGCTGCGGATTGATAAGCACCATTTTGGAATCGGCACATTCTGGAAAATCATCGCCCAACACACTTGCATCAATAACTATCAGCGCGATCGACTTGCCGATCTGGGGAGCCGCAAGCCCTATGCCTTCAGTGTGATACATAGTCTCGAACATATCCTTTATCAGCTTCTGCAGATCGGGATAATTCTTGTCGATATCTTCCGCCTCCTGCCTCAGGACAGGGGTGCCATATAAATATACCGGTAAAACCATAATCTCAATTTTATTTCGATTGCAAAAGTAATAAAAAAAAAGAAGCCGGACAAATCGCTGTCATTTAGGAAATGAGCGCGACTCGAGCCATGTGTTGAGTATGATCGTCGCCGACATCTCGTCGGCAAGTCCGCGGCGCTGTCTGTCTGATTTCTTAAATCCCGCCACAAGCATGTCGCGGTGCGCTATCACCGACGTAAAGCGTTCATCGACCATTTCCACGGGAATGGCAGGCAGTTCCCGTTTCAGTTTTCCGAGAAACGGGCGGATATATCTCATCGATTCGGATTCCTCTCCGTTCATCCTCTTCGGCTCGCCCACAAGTATACGCTCCACCTTCTCGGCCGCGCAATAATCCTTCAGAAACTCAAGAAGATCGCAAGTACGCACCACGGGCAAGGAATTGGCCGTGATCTGAAGAGGATCGGTCACAGCGACACCACACCTTTTGCGTCCGTAATCAATGGCAATTATTCTCATAGGCATCTATAAAATCAGATGGTGAACAGTTTCGGGCTACAGACCCTGAAACCATTCACCATCGTATTTTTAAAATTCAGTCAGAACGAAGATCACTTGCCTTCGAAGTAACGTTTGTAAAGTCCGTAGAAACCGCGGCCATGACGAGCCTCGTCCTTAGCCATCTCATGAACGGTGTCGTGGATAGCGTCAAGACCGGCTTCCTTTGCATTGCGTGCGATACGCATCTTGTCTTCGTTGGCACCGGCCTCGGCATGCATGCGTTTCTCAAGATTGGTCTTGGTGTCCCATACCATATCGCCGAGAAGCTCAGCGAACTTCGATGCGTGCTCAGCCTCTTCCCATGCGTAACGCTTGAAAGCCTCGGCGATCTCGGGATAACCTTCACGATCAGCCTGACGCGACATTGCAAGATACATACCGACTTCAGTGCATTCGCCCATGAAATGCGCGTTGAGATCCTTGATCATCTCTTCGCCTGTGCCTTTTGCGACACCTACCTCGTGTTCTGTAACGAAGTTGAGAAGTTCCTGCTCGTCAAGCTCTTTGAATTTTGACTGGGGAGCCTTGCACATAGGGCACTTTTCGGGAGCCTGCTCACCCTCTGCTATGTAACCGCAAACGGTGCAAATCCATTTTTTTGCCATAGTTTTTTTAATCTTTATGGTTATATACTCGTAATCTTTAATTGATGCCGGACAAATTATCGTGTCCGAACTCTTTTGCAAATTTACTTCTTTTAAGTTTAAAAAGCAATAAAAAATTACTAAATAAATGCCAAAAAAAATTATATTTGCACCATGAAGATCGAACAAATTATTGCGAACTCTCTGAAGATAGCCGATGTAAAGAAAGTAATAGCAGGCATCAGCGGTGGCGCCGACAGCGTGGCTATGCTGCTTGGACTTCATGAGGCAGGTGCGGATATCACTGCCATACACTGCAATTTTCATCTGCGGGGAGAAGAAAGCGAACGCGACAGACGGTTTGTAGAGAAATTATGCCAAAGACTGGAAATACCGCTTGTCGTGATCGATTTCGACGTGAATGACTATATGCTCCGGCACAAAATATCGACAGAAATGGCTTGCCGGGAGCTTAGATATGCCGAATTCAGAAGAATCCTCAACGAGAAAAAAGCTGACAGGATAGCCGTCGCACATCATGCCGACGACAATGCCGAGACCCTTCTGCTCAATCTGATGCGCGGAGCCGGTGTAGCGGGCATGAGAGGCATGGTACCCGATACGGGAGAAATTATCAGACCGCTTCTGGAAGTGTCACGCACAGAAATATTACATTACCTTGAATCCAAGGGAGAAACTTACGTGACCGACTCGACGAATCTTATATCGGATTATCGACGCAATTTCTTGCGGAACGAGATTCTGCCGCTTCTGGAATCAAGATGGCCAGAAGCACGCAGATCCATCTGCCGGACAGCGGCAATTATGATTCAGGAAGAAAAAATACTTGGTTGGGCTGAGCGTCAGATTATAGGCGTTGACAGCGACACACTCCCTTATTCCAGGATAAAGGGAAGTCCCGACAGACTCTGGGCCATCCACCGGTTCATAACACAATTCGGAGGGACTGCCAGTCAGGCCAGAGAAATTGACCGGAGTCTGGAGGCCGATGATTTTATGTCCGGGAAATACTGGACTGTAAACTCGGGACGCATCGTCATGGAGCGCGACCGGCTGAAATTTATAAATAATCATAAGGATGATGCGGAACATATCAAGCCGGAAGAAAAATTCAGGATAAGCAGACATCAGATCACCAAGGAACTTCTGGACAAGATAAAGAGCTGCCCGCTCGACGAGTTATGGACTACTCTTCCGCCGGAACAGATTATTTTCCGTCATCCGAAAAATGGTGACCGTATCAAACCTTTAGGCATGAACGGGAGCATGCTGGTCAGTAAAATCATGAAAGACGCCAAACTGTCTACTTCGCAAAAAGAAGCCTGTCTCGTGGCCGAGGACCGCGAGACAGGCGAGATAATATGGGTAGCGGGATTAAAACGTTCACGGCTGCATCTCGTGAACAGCGATAAATCCGAATGTTTTAACGTACGTCAAACTTGTTCAGCCGATGACGGAAAAGGCTGATGGGCCGGTCGCAGAAGATCATTGACAGTCTTGACAGGATTGAACGTCTGGGCGGGAACCTCTATAAAAAGTGTGTTCCAGTCACTCATGGCACCGTTCCAGAGTCCGGGAAGTTCCAGAGCCTTGATCTCCACGCCTTCCCTGCTTTTCTGCGATATGAATCCGGTTGTCTTGTCGACAAAATCAGGCAGGTTGAACTTCTCGCCTTTGTAATCGCGGACAGAAACAGCAAGATCCACAGGATTGAAATGCGTCGACTCCTTAAGCATCTTCACAGACTCCTTGTCTTTCGGATCGATCTGTGATGATTCGAGGATCTGAGGACTGACGGTACCGTCTGCGTTGTATACGAGGAACGGTCCTCCCCCCGGTTCTCCTTCGTTGCGGACCATTCCACAGACGCGCACCGGGCGGTTAAGTTTGGCAAAAACATACTTTGCCTTTTCTTCATCAGTCATCGATTCGGACTTATCATGCGTTATACACAGCACGTTGTGCATGAATGCCAGCATCTCCTCGAGTTTTGACGCATCATATTTTTTCTCTTCGATAATGCGGCAATATTCATCCATCTTCTGCTTGATCGCGACAAGAGTGCCGCCGAGTACTTTCTTATATTGATTTGTAGCTCCGCGATGAGTGTCGGGCACAACATTATCGATATTCTTGATAAAGATGACATCCGCGTTCATGTCGTTAAGATTCTCTATCAGGGCGCCATGACCGCCGGGACGGAAGAAAAGCTTGCCGTTCTCCCTGTAGGGCGTCCCGTCGATATTGGCTGCCACTGTATCAGTGCTGGGTTTCTGAAGACTGAAAGTGACGTCGAATTTCACGCCATACTGATGACCCAACTGGCCGGCGGCTTCCTCGACTTTCATTTTCACGAGCGGCATATGGTCTTCCGACACAGTGAAATGCACATGCACCACCCCGTCTTTGCCGACAGCATACTGGGCACCTTCGGCAAGATGTTCCTCAAGCGCGGTGCGCGAACCACCCATCACCTTGTGGAACTGGAGCAATGCCTTAGGAAGGTGACCATAATTCAGGCCTCCCTTCTCAATGAGAGAACTCACTATATCCTTGTATCTTTTCTCTCTGATCAACGAATGCACGCTCAGACCGTAATTGGAAAGCGTCACAAAATTAAGCCGTGTAAAAAATGCGAAATCCTCGATGCGGTCAAAAAACATTTTCATGAAGTCCGTGTCAGGTTTCTCGGATTTACCGTTCAGAAAAGCAAAAAGGTCCTTGAACATGCGCGATGCCGCACCGCTGGCCGGCACCATTTTCTTGACAGTGCCTCCTTTGCGAAGAAATTCTTCCCAGCATGTGATTGCGCCGATTTCCATTTCAGGCGTAAGCTGCGATATTCCATGGCCCGGAGTGGCCGGACCTTCCAGTTTAAGATAGGGAAACCCTTCGCACAACATCTCAAGTTGTTCTTGAAGTTTATTTTCTGTAATGCCTTTTTCGGCAATGAATTCAAGGTCTTCTTTTTCTATTTTCATAATCTGTTTTGGATATGGAAGTGATATTGAACTTGAAGTTGTTTAAAAACTGTTCCTCAAAATTAGTCATTATCTTTTAATCGGCAAGCCTTTCGGCACAAAAGTAAAAGAAAATGACCGATATTTGAAAGTATTTGGAAGCTGAAATGAATCGCCGCCGTCAATATTTGATCTTGTCGGAAGTAGAGGCCCATTTCTCGAAAGCCTTTATAGTCTCCTCATTGTCGACATGAATTCCCGGCATATGTCGTTCGGAAGGTTTCCGGTCAATCTCCTCATAAATGAATTTATCAGAAAAATCGATAGCATCGGCATCCTCCTTGGTATTGCCATAAAATATCTTTTTTACGCCGGCCCAATAAAGTGCACTGAGACACATCGGGCAAGGCTCGCAACTTGAATATACCACACAACCTTCGAGCTGGAACGATCCGATTTTACGGCATGCTGCCCGGATGGCATTTACCTCCGCATGGGCGGTAGGGTCATTATCGCGAGTCACGCTATTGACTCCGGTTGCTACGATCTCGTTGTCCCTGACAACAACAGCGCCAAAAGGGCCACCACCCTCGTCAATATTCTTAATCGAGAGATCGGCAGCCAATTTCATATATTCAGGATTGAAATCATTATTTTTCATATTTGAAGTCTCTTCATGATTTAAGGTACAACAATTCATTTCCCTTCTTAAGGTTAACGCTTAAAATTTAACATTTGTTCCTGCAAATCCATTCCAAACGCAAAATTAATTAGTTCAACCAGCAGCGAAATAAATAATAGACGCTATAAGGCAATAAACCGTAGATATTTACGTCCTTAAAGAAAATTCCAGATTATTATGAACAAGTATTTATTGCTATTGATTTTGCCTTTTCTTTCATTTGGAATGATAAGTTGTGACGATGAGGAAGATGTGACACCAATGGACTTTAACCTTTTTGCCGGAACTTGGGAAGTCGTTGACCAAGGCAACCAAGATGTTTTCAAACGGGAAGATATCCTCAATATAATATCCTCTCAAATTCACGAAGGCTATGGAGGCTATAAAGGATACATAAATACCTACTTCCTCAAATATGACGGAACTCCAATACATGACCGTGTCTTTACCTGGCAAAGTCTTGAAGTGGAGAACCATCAGCCTTTGTTAGAGGTCGTATTTCAAGGCGAACTTGACAGCGATGATCCATGGGCAGGTGATTATTTCTACAAAATAACCAAACTTACGGACTCTCATATGTGGTGGCAAGTCAGAACCAAGGGTGACAACAGCACAATAAAATTCAAACGTCGCACAGACCTGCAAATTGAATAATCAGCGTACTGCCGTATCGCATACTTGTTCTGTAATTTTGTGGCATAACCCACAAGATTACAGGGCATTCTTTTATCGTGAAACCACTTCTCCATACCCGAGTTCATATTATAGTTATCATACACTTCCACTACTGATCGGTAAACATCATGTAATTGTTCATTCATGATCCGGATTAGCAGGCATACTGACAATTGAACCGCCGAGTTGATTATACATGTTGATTATACAGGCATAAGTGAGTGTATTTCTCGGAGATTTTTAGTAATTTTGCATTCTTAAGGAACTGTTCAAACTTAAATGGTTTCTTTAAATCAATCAACCAAAATCAAAGTCACTTGAAAAAACGACATATACACTTCAGGGGGACGATGATAGCCGTTTTAACAGTGCTGCTTACTCTGGGCATTTCTATGGCCAGCGCACAAAACAAATCGTCATCGCAGGAAAACAAGACATATCCGCCGGGATCGGCGTGGACGTTGTCCTGGCCTCTCGGAACACATATCGAATCGACTCTCGACACCCTGCTTTATAATTATCAGAGACAGTTTGTCACATCAATGACGTCCGACGCATGGGCGTCGACAGGCCAGTTCACCGGACCGGCCATCAACATGATATATTTCGAGCGTCCGGCTCAGATGCCGTTCTATTTCGACAACGCATTGTCTTATTGGCTTCCGACATTCGACAAACAGAAGTTCTACAACGTCTTCATACCCTATACCCAACTATCATATAATATGGGATACGGGACCGAAAACCGAACAGACCATCTTAAAGCCACATTCGCCGGCAATGTAAACCGCAAAGTCGGTATCGGCGCATGGATAGATTACCCGTACACCAAGGGATCATATGCCGAACAGGCGGCAAAAGGTCTCGGTTTCGGATTTTCCGGCTATTTCACGGGCGCCAGATATGAGATGCAGGCGTTTTTCAACCATTACAACCACCTTAATAAGGAAAACGGCGGCCTAACGGACGACCTCTATATCACCAACCCCGCCGAACTGCAGGGAGGCGTCAATTCCATAGAGCCCAAGAGCATCCCGGTCAACCTAACAGCAGCCCACAACCGTGTTGTGGGTTCTCAGTTGTATATGAGCCACGCCTATAAAATAGGATTCTGGCAGGATATGACCCAGCCCGAAGACACCGTGGAGCGCAAGGAATATATTCCCGTCACCAAGTTTGTCTATGCTTTCGACTGGAAAGACAACCGGCATATGTTTCTGAACCAGAATTCTGGAGATGCCGTGAATTTCTGGAAAAACACTTATTTCAATCTCTCCGAGACACGCGATGACGCCTCCTGGTGGTCGGTATCCAACACTGTCGGCATAGAAATGATAGAGGGATTCAGAAAATGGGCCAAATTCGGAATATCGGCATATGCCACATATGAAATTGACAAATACCGCTATAATGTAGAGGGAATGGATGCGATAATTTCCCCACTCCCACCTGAGGAAGGAGATAACCCACCGACAGAAGAGCCTCCTGCGGAAGATGAAGGAACGGACACCGGTCTGTCTCCTCTTCCGGAAGGCTATGAGAACGCGTTAAGGCATAGACGGAACCGCCTCTGGGTCGGAGGTCGCATAGAGAAGACGCGGGGAACTGCGATTCGTTATGCCGCAGATGCCAAATTCGGTCTGTTAGGCGATGCGATAGGCGATATCGATGTCAGCGGAGAGATGGAAACCAGATTCAGGCTCGGCAAGGATACTGTCCGGATAAATGTCAACGGATTCTTCCGCAACATAGAGCCTAACTATATGCTCAACCATTATGTAGGCAATCATTTCATCTGGAACAATGATTTCGGCAAAATAAGAAGTTTCCGTGCGGAAGGAAAATTGTCTATACCCTGGACCTGGACCGAACTTCGTGTGGGAGTTGAAAACGTGCAGAACCAGATATATTTCAATTCCGATTGCAAGCCCCAGCAATATGGAGGAAGCGTACAGGTTTTCTCAGCCGCAATCGAACAGAAACTGAAATTCGGCATATGGAACTGGAACAATACTGTGACATATCAAAAAACTTCGAACGCCGACATCATTCCGCTTCCCGAATTAAGCGTCTACAGCAACATGTTCCTGTATTTCCATGCTTTCAAGGCGCTGACCGTGCAGATTGGCGTGGATGTGGACTGGTACACGAAATATACCGGACTCGCCTACCAGCCGGCCACAATGACATTTCACTCACAAGGCGCCGATGCGGTAAAAGTGGGAAATTTCATCAATTCAAATGTCTATCTGACATGCAAGCTGTATAAAGTACGATTTTTCGTGATGTGCAGCCATCTGAATCAGGGATGGTTCTCCAAGAACTACTTCTCCCTCCCCCATTACCCGGTGGATCCCAGACAGTTCCGACTCGGACTTTCCATAGACTTCGCAAACTGATAACCGACCTATAAACATAATCGGCCCGGGAAAATTCCCGGGCCGATTATGTTTATAGGTCGGTTAATTTTACTTAAGCACATTCAGGCGTTTGCCTACGGTAATGAAAGCTTCTATGGCCTTGTCAAGCTGTTCGCGTGTGTGGGCTGCCGATAGCTGAACACGGATGCGGGCCTGATCTTTGGGAACGACAGGATAATAGAAACCGGTGACATAGATGCCTTCTTTCTGCATCTCGGCTGCAAAATCCTGTGAAAGTTTCGCATCATAGAGCATCACGGCGCATATGGCGCTCTGGGTAGGCTTGATGTCGAAACCGGCCTCAAGCATGCGGGTGCGGAAATATTCCACATTCTCCATGAGACGGCTGTGAAGCTCGTCATTCTCGCCAAGCATACGGAACATCTCGATGCTTGCGCCTACTATAGAGGGCGCTACCGAGTTCGAGAACAGATAAGGACGCGAACGCTGGCGCAGCATATCTATTATCTCCTTGCGTCCTGTCGTGAATCCGCCCATCGCGCCACCGAACGACTTGCCGAGCGTACCGGTGAAGATATCGATCTTGCCGTAGCAGTCGAACTGCTCGGCCACACCGTGACCGGTCTTTCCGACAACACCTGCCGAATGGCTCTCGTCGACCATGACAAGGGCATCGTATTTCTCCGCAAGTTCGCATATCTTGTCCATAGGTGCGACATTACCGTCCATCGAGAAGACACCGTCTGTGGCGATAATGCGGAAACGGCAATCCTTGGCTTCCTGAAGACAACGTTCGAGATCGGCCATGTCGGCGTTCTTATAACGGAAACGCTTAGCCTTGCAAAGACGCACGCCATCGATGATCGAGGCATGATTGAGCGAGTCGCTTATTATCGCATCCTCCTCCGTGAAAAGAGGTTCGAACAAACCGCCGTTCGCATCGAAACATGCGGCATAAAGTATCGTATCCTCGGTTTTGAAATAATCGCTGATAGACTTCTCAAGTTCTTTGTGAAGGTCCTGTGTGCCACAGATGAAGCGTACGGACGACATGCCGTAGCCGCGACGGTCCATCGCTGCCTTCGCCGCCTCGATGAGGCGAGTGTTGTCTGCCAGTCCGAGATAGTTGTTGGCACAGAAATTGAGCACCTCGCCTTTGGTGCCCTCGACCTCGATGTCACTGCTCTGAGGAGTTACGATCACGCGTTCGTTCTTGTAGAGACCTGCGTCCTTGATGTCTTGAAGTTCTTTCTCAAGATGTGTTTTAAAATTCTTATACATGATATTAGTGATTATGCCGGGCTCAAGAGGGTCTCTGCGGAATGATACCGGCCATCAAGCTCCTCCGGGTCCTGATTCTTGTCACAAAGATAATAAAAGACTCTTAATTATTTATATTTTTAATTAATTTTTTTTATTTTTGCATCCGAAACATGAAACGTTCCTGCACGCCGGTTTTTCAATGACGGACGTGAAGAAACAATCCTTAAATTTATACCCTAACAATGAAGAATATACTTGTGATCGGAGGTACCGGACAGATCGGATCCGAGCTTATCATGAATTTAAGAGGCATCTATGGCAACAGCAACGTGGTGTGTGGATATATCCCCGCCGCACCTCCCAAAGGGATACTTGCCGAGAGCGGTCCCGCTGAAATTGTCGACATAACCAATCCACAGCAGATCGCCGATGTCGTAAAGAAATACAATATCGACACAATCTACAATCTCGCCGCCCTTCTCTCGGCTGTAGCCGAAGCCAAACCGCAGCTCGCATGGGCGATCGGAGTAGGAGGTCTTTTCAACACTCTCGAAGTGGCAAGAGAAAACGGCTGTGCCGTATTCACCCCGAGTTCCATAGGATCTTTCGGGCATAGCACTCCTCACGTAAAGACACCGCAAGATACCATCCAGCGTCCGGATACCATCTACGGCGTCACAAAAGTCAGCGGCGAGCTTCTGAGCGACTATTATGCAAAACGTTTCGGCGTCGACACACGCTCGGTTCGATTCCCGGGCCTTATTTCCTATACGACACCTCCCGGAGGCGGCACCACAGACTATGCCGTAGACATCTATTACTCGGCTGTCAAAGGCGAGAAGTTCAAATGTCCCCTCAAACCGGGCACATACATGGACATGATGTACATGCCCGACGCGCTGCGTGCGGCCATAGAGATAATGGAGGCCGATCCAAGCCGTCTCGTGCATCGCAACTCTTTCAACATAGCGTCGATGAGCTTCGATCCGGAGATTATCTTCAACAAGATCAAGGAATATGAGCCGAATTTCGAGATGGAATATGTCCTTGACCCGCTCCGTCAGAAGATCGCGGATTCATGGCCCGACTCTCTCGATGACTCCTGCGCCCGCACCGAATGGGACTGGAAGCCGGAATATGATCTTGACTCGATGACGAAAGACATGCTCGTGAACCTGCGTAAAAAACTTCTTGTAGAGGCATAATCTTTAAGAAACAATACGATAAATGAGAAGGCCGGGGATGCATTCCCGGCCTTCTCATTTATCGTATTGTCCCACGGATCATTTCACTGAATCTTCCGATGAAACCGCATGGTCTTTATGGACTCTGAGAAGATTAATCTTCTCATGGAGCATCGGTACGCGGCGTTCGAGACGATGCAGTTCGCGATTGTTCTTATATAGCATATACGTATATGAGATCATGCGGGCATTATCGGCAGGAAGCCGCCAGGACTGTACAGGCCTCTCATTCTGAAGATAGGTCACTGTGAGCGGATTCAGTTCATTCTCAGCTATCAGCTCACATACGGCATCGGCTTCATCTCCTGTGAAAAGCACGGTGGTGAGAGATGGCGTTCTGTAATTCAAAGCCTGATCATTGGGCACAATCATTGAACTTGCCGTATCGGAAGGCCCCTGCACTGCAATTCTGTCAAAGGGTTTTCCGGAAAGCGCAGCCACAAGTTCGAGCTGACTGTTATCATTGATGCGGGCTACAAGTCCGGTAGCCGTCAGAGGATAGCGGTCCTTGAAAGAAGTCAATATCATGTAAGATCCGGCTTCGCGCGGATTGGACACAGTGGTAAAATCAGGCAGCCAGCCGTTGACCTGATCACGCAGGACCGTTATCTGTGAATTGCAGGAATCTATTTCCTGTCTCACAATCTCAATCGAATCCGAAAGAGCCCGGTCGTAATCGGCTCGCGCTTTCTCTCCGTCATTATTTTTAGAAGTGCAGGAGAGAAGCAGAAAAGCTCCTGCCACCGGCATTAACAATTTGTAAATTTTCATAACCTTACATTATTATATCCTCACGACATCCTTGACACCGCGGACAGTTTTTATCTTCTTAACAAGTGTGGTCAGCTGACGGTTGTCAGAAACACCTATAACAAGATATCCCTGGAAAATACCGTCATGGGAATCTATCGATATATTGCGCAATGCCACTCCCTGCTCATGCGATATGATGGAAGTGATATTGGTGACAATGCCTATGTCGTCATTTCCGACCACACGCAGAGTCGCGGGAAGCATCTGTCCCGTCTTTCCACTCCAGTCGGCACGTATCACCCTATAAGGATACCTTTCCTTTATGTGAGTAGCATTTGGACAGGAATTCTTATGGATCTTGACCATGCCGTCGCTTGATATGAAACCGAACACGTCATCTCCATAGATAGGATTGCAGCATTTTGCAAAACGGTAGCTGAGTCCGTTGATAGACTTCTCTCCTATCACAAGGACATCGTTCTGAGACTTTTCATCATCATCATTACGACGGATCTCAAACTCCTCCGCGGATACATGCTCGGCTTCAGACTGAGGCGACAGCCAACTGATATAACTGTTCAGAAATCTGCCCGGATCGACTTTTTCGGTGCCGAGATCGGCGTAGAAATCAAGAGCGAATTTATAGCCCATCTTCTTGATAAGCTTCATGACCACAGATTCCTCAAGCTCGACCTTGCGGTTTTTCGCCCGCCTCAGCAACGCCTCCTTGCCGAGATCGGCCAGACGCTGTTTCTCCTCATTTAGACTCTGCTTTATCTTATTGCGGGCCTTAGAGGAAGTGACTATATTGAGCCACTCCTGCTTAGGAGTCTGGTTTGCCGCGGTGATGATCTCGACGGTGTCACCGTTCTGTATCTTATAATTAAGTTTCTTAAGCTGCCCGTTGACTATGGCACCCGTGCATTTTGCCCCGACATTAGAGTGGATATGAAAAGCGAAGTCAAGCACGGTGGCCCCACCCGACAGACGGAAAAGATCACCTTTGGGAGTGAATGCGAACACCTCCTTGCCGAAAGGGTCCATCTGTATGTTTTTCATCAGCTGCATGGGGCCCGCATCGGCCGATTCCAGAATATCACGGATATTGTTCATCCACTGGTCAGTGCCGTCGGCCTTTCCTCCCTTATAACGCCAATGCGCGGCAAGTCCTTTTTCCGCCACAAGATCCATACGGCGGGTGCGGAACTGAACCTCCACCCACTTGTTGTCAGGCCCCATCACGGTGGCGTGGAGAGACTCATAGCCGTTGCTTTTGGGGATGGATATCCAGTCACGCATACGGGCCGGATTGGCCGTGTACATATCAGCGAGAATAGAGTATGCGAGCCAACAGTCACTCTTTTCCTTCGCAGGTTCGGAATCAAGTATGACACGTATGGCAAAAAGGTCGTAGATACCGGGAAGGTCCACTTTCTGTTTGCGCATCTTGTTCCAGATAGACGATATGGACTTGGTGCGGCCTTTTATCTCGAACTTGAGGCCGGCCTTCTCAAGCTCATTTTTGACAGGATCGATAAACGCCTTGATATAAGCGTCGCGCGAACGCTTGGTAGCATTGAGTTTATGGGCGATCTGCGTGTAGATCTCCCGGTTGGTATACTTGAGCGACAGATCCTCAAGCTCACCTTTTATCTTATACAGTCCAAGACGATGGGCAAGCTGGGCGTAAAGGCAATTGGCCTCGAAAGCGACATTGCGGACCCAGGCATCGTCAGGATGGAGGTTAATACTGCGCATAAGAACAAGAGAGCGCACAATCATAATGATTATGACTCGGATATCGTGCGCGAGCGATATGATCAGGCCACGGAAATTTTCCTGGTTGGTCGCAGAATTACGGGTGCTGAAACGCGCCACCTCCTCAAGACCCCTATGCAGACCGGCTATGTCAGTCCCCCATATGGTCTCCACCTCATCGGCACTCATAAGCTTCTGCTTGACAAGCGGATGAAGAAGAATGGCAATCAGAATGTTATGGTCAGGATCTACCATTCCGGCAAAGGCGTTGGCTGTCTTAAGAGTCATTATAGCCTCGGCCAACCCCTTGTCATCATGTGCCTGACGGGGTTTTCGGAGAGAATCGCGCAATGTCGAAGACAGGCATTTCAACTCTTTGTCATCAAGTCTGTTCTCAAGCACATCGCGCAATTCGGCAGCAAGCAAAAGCAATTCTCTGCGTTCAGCGACAGACAGGGAATCATTGATCTTTGTTTCCATAACAAAAAATATAAATCAGCTTTACAAAATTAACAAAAAATCCCATATGTCAAAAATTTAGATCAGAACAAAAAGTTTTTTTAATATTTTTCTTTCTTATGTGTTATAAAGAAAAAATGAAGTGCCATTTTAACGATCCAATATATTCTATGAGGAAACTTCCTTTTGTATTTTTAATATTGTGCGTATTTGTTTCAGCCTACAGCTGGAATATCGAAGAAAAATATACCGGTCCGAAAACAGCCGTAACCGACACTTCGTGGCATACGGATATCCTCGAGGGATACGAGGCAAGATATGTCAATCAGGGAGAGGCATTCGACGGGCCATGCAGATCCACTATTGTCAGACGCAAGGCGAAAAATCAAAGCCGGAAAGCATATCTGTACATCCACGGTTTCAACGATTATTTCTTTCAATCGGAAATGGGACGGATATTGAATGATTCAGGATACAATTTTTATGCCGTCGATCTCCGCAGATACGGACGGAGCAAGGAGCCATGGCAATATCCATACAACATAAGAGACATGCGGGAATATTTTGCCGACATAGATTCGGCATTGTCGCAGATACGCCGTGACGGGAATTCAGACATTACGCTTTCAGGACATTCCACGGGAGGATTGACCGTATTGTATTATGCCGCGGAAAGAGGTGACAAGTGCGGAGTTGACCGAGTGGTTACAGATTCCCCTTTTCTGGAGTGGAATTACAGTCCGTTCATGAGGAATATAGCCGTGCCTGCAGTAGGATTTTTAGGCAAGATATTCAAGAACAGCAAAATCAAGCAATCCCATTGCGACGGATACGGCTACAGTCTTCTCAAACAATATCACGGACAATGGGAATATGACACCGACTGGAAAATGATCTATTCTCCGCCCGTCACATTCAGTTGGATCGGAGCAATCAACGCCGCTCAAAACAAATTGATGAAGAAAAGGGCAAATATATGTGTCCCCATTCTGGTGATGCACAGCAGCCGAAAGATAGAAGGCTGCGCCTGGACGCCTGAATTTCAGACCGGAGACGCAGTGCTTGATCCTGCCATGATCAAGCAACGCGGCTCCAGACTCGGACATGAAAGGATGGTATGCCGAATAGATTCCGGCCTGCATGATCTGATATTATCGGAACCCGGACCACGACAAGCGGCTTACGACACCATATTTCATTTTCTGCATGTTTACGACATAAGTAACTACGAAAAATAATGATATCGGCCGGATGAAATTATCCGGCCGATATCATTATTTTATTCGGGATCCTGTTTTAGTGAGCTCTACCGCGTATTAACACCTTCCGGCCATTGTTTATATAAAGTCCCGGTATTTCGGGTTTACGATCCAGCCGCATCCCGGTGAGAGTGAACCATCCGCAATCAACGTCACGGGAAGCGTCAATTCCACGGACTCCTGTCTCGACATAAAGATCGTCGGGAGAATCGGCCATCTCGTGCAAGGGATTACTTACAAACGGTATAGTGATAGAGAATCGCCTGCTGTTGTTTGCTGTATTGTCCTCTCTCCGGTTGCCGGACTCATTGGCATGGTCATTGGCATGGACAAGCACATTATATGTGCCTTTGCGGGCAATCCATATACCATCGGAAGTCGCGTTTCCGCCATATGCCTGAAAGTATCTTACCTGCCCCGCGTCAAGCGGCTCATAAGCCTCATTCATATCGCACCAGCGGATATCGTTGTCGGCCGGAGTCCAGTCATTTCCACTGGGGCTTATGATGACGCCAAGTTTAGAGGAACCCGGAGAATCCTCCGTACCCGTATTGGCTATGACAGCCGCAAAAACCACCCTGTCTCCTTCTCTTACGGATCCTTTACGGAATTCAGATTCTCCTTGAATCTTCCAACGCAGGTCAAGAGGCTGAAAATCCACGCCTGACGTTCTTTCGAAAGGAATATCCCGGATATCTGTGACCGCGACATTTATTTTCTTTATGATAGTTCCCCTTTCGGCAGGTGTCATATGATCATACCTGTTTTTGGGATCAAGGACAGCGGAGACAGTATGGCCGCCCTCCACTGCTTTCCAAGTGACAGACAACACCTTGTAATCACCCGCATCTATCGGCTCCTTCAAGGCGGGGAAAGCCACTGAGGAGCCGTTATCAAAAGACAGGAACACATCGACCGTATATCCCTCCGGCAAGTCTATATCCGAATGATTGTCTATACGGACTGAAAAAATCACATCATCGCCATCACGCAGAACAGACTCTACTCTTCTGTCTGCCGGTTCCCACGCGAGACCACCAAGACTCAGTTCGCAACCCGGAATCAACACCACAGGCGCGGTGGTCACGTTACCGACGACAAGATTGAACCCACCCATATCGGTCGATTCAAGAGATCCTCCGTTGATATTGGTGATCCGGCCGTTATCGACATCACCGATAGTGATATCCGACAGAGAGGCATTCCCTCTCGGATTCTCGAAATAAACGGCATATGATCCCGGATCACTGACTCCGTCGATGGTTATGTTATTCAGCCTGACATTGGTCAGATTGTGCGTACCGCTACCGATGAACACGGCGTTTCCCCTCGAGTCGATAATATCGATATTCTCAAACACGGGATTGACGATAGAATAGTTTTTTGAAGCTTCGATATGTAGGGCGCCTTCGTTAACGCCCCAGAAATCTCCATGCCGCCCCACCGGACCGTCTATACATGCGCAATGAACTATCGTAATGTCACTGAAACGTATACCCTCATTGCCGAAGGATGGCCCCGGAAAATCCGATACGAGACGCACACCATTCTCCATACCGTCTTTAACAAGAATATTGTGGGCATGATGGCCACCGCCTCCAAAAAATCCAAGAGAAGATGCCCGCCAGTTATGTTCAGCTGTATTAAACCTGAAAATATTGTTGCTGCAGTAACTTTCCGCACTCCATGAAGCCATGTCATCATCTCCATTGTTCCGGAAACTCGAATGTTCGAGAATGCAGTTAGAAGAATTACAGAAGTTCATGCCGTCGGCATAATTATTACGAAATCTGCAATTGGTGAAATATGAACCATTCGCACCGCTTAACCATCCTCCACATTCGAAATGCTCCACCCATACATTTTCAACGTGGCCGGCAGACCCGTTGAAACATTTTCCCGGAGACCCATAGCCGTTGGCACTGTGATTCGGCGAATCATAACGCTGATTCTGGTATGATGAAAGATACATATCCCTGACAGATCCCCCAAAGCCGTTGAATCCGGCGCCATCCCCTTCCCAATGAAGTTCGGTGTACCACATGCCACGGCCCTGAAGATTTGCCGAACCGAGATTCAACTTGCCACGCACGCCGACATACTCCTCATCAATATAGATTGTCTGGCCCGGATGACTGTTTATGAAATTCTGAAGGTTGCCGTCTATCTCTTTCGTCCATCGGGTCCAGCCATCCTTAAACTCTACCTTATGAGTTTTCTCGATCTCGAGAAAATCGACCGTGACCGGAGTCTCGGACAGATTTACAATTCTGAAAGTCTCTCCCTGCGCGATGGCCCGCGACAGACGACGGTGCGTCTCGTCGAAACGCATACGCACGAATTCATTATCATTTCTGACATGAATGGAATATGTCTCAGGTTTATCAGTCCGGCTGCCCTGCCGTTTTTCACAATATTGCCATGAATGGTCCGTATTCAGAACCATTTCTCCGAGATTTTCTCCATTACCGCCCAATATAGCGACCTTTGCCGATGATCCCCAGGGTACGGAAAAACGCAATGTCACACCGTCGGCATCGCCCGAATCGTTACGCCACTCCACATAACCCTCTCTTCCGAGAGTGATGGCCTGCTGGTTCGAGGCCTCGCTCTGAAGGAAAAGCTGGTCATCAGTCCGACCGAGATACTGTCCGTCAAATCCGACACAATAATGGGGTTCGGCCTCATAGCGGAAATAGGGAGCATCATAATAGCCTCTGTCCGCACCCCACTGCAGCATATCGTAATGCTGTGCTCCGGCCAACGGAGCAAACGCCGCAACAGAAAGCATGGCGAGCAGACGTCGTCTCATGATATGATCATTCTTCATTTGAAACAGAATTGATTATACAGATAATATTATTTAAAGCAGAACTTTATAACGCGTGGATCCTTGCCTGCGGAATACAATACAGCGACATACGTTCCGGCGCCGAGATCGTCAAGAGAAACTTCGCGTTCGGCCGGAACAGAAAGAAGCATGTCGCCCTGAAGTCCGAAAACATTGACAATGCCATTACCGGCTGAATTCCCGTCAATATGAAGCGTGCGGCCTGCCAGATAGAAAGCGTTGTCCTCAGCTACAGACGCAAGACCGGTTTCCACTGAAGGCGCGTCAATTCTCGCATTGGCGAGATTAAACTCATGGATAGACCAGTAATTACTTTTCGTACCTGTCTGGTTTATTCTTACCGCCGTGGCATCCACTTCGGGAAATGTCACGACAAGCATCGCGCCGGCATTGGCACCTTCCGCCACTCTATGCCACTGATTGTCATAGTAAACTTCGACAGCATAGCCGGCGGGACCATCGTTGGCACTGCCTGAAGTATCCACAATAACGGTATTGAATACAGTCGGTCTGCCAAGATCGACGGCAAACCACTGGCCGGCAGCCTGCGAACCGCGCGAGTCCCAGCGCGTGGAGGCATTGCCGTCAATGGCACTTGCCGCACCCGCTCCTTCCTGTGATACTGGATTTGTACCATTGACATCATTGAATGCCGTCGCTTTCCAGCCGTCGCGGGAGAGCATTACGCTGCTGTTGACAAAATTCCACGCATGACTGAGATTCGCGGTCCATGTGCCCATCTGTGCCATATTGGCGTTTGCCGGATCAAGAGTCGAGGAGCGCACATACACCCGCCGTTCATGATTATTGGTCGAGGAAACAAAATTTCTGACATTATGCATGATGCCGTTGACCAGATTGAGCCGTCCCCCATCGACTGAATATGTATGGACAGTACCCGACTGGTTCATATTCGCTCCATAGAGATTCACCGTGCCATTTCTGACATCGGCAAAATAATTGCCGCCACCCCAGTGATCGCTCGAGAACATCGTGACGGTATGATTGAGTTCAGGACCTGCCGTAACAAATGTTGCCTGAAGGTTATCACCATGATTCAATGCCACAACCTGGGAATTGACAAGATCAAGATCAGAAGCGATACCGTTAAATACGAAAGTATTGACGGCATCGTCAACGGCATTGCCGACAGAATGACAGTTCGCGGCGCCTCCGTTTCCATCACTCTGGAACACCATGCCCTTATTGCATCCGAACAGGAAGTTATTATACAGGATCTGATCACTGCAATCTCCGATTATAAAGAACTCAAGATCACGAGGATTCTGAAAATAAGCATCCCCTCCCGAAGCTTTGTTGGCGATACTGTTAGGCCATGCTCCGAATTTTGTCTCGTCACCGCAGGCATATGCTATGGTATTGAACTGGATGTTACGGATACTGCCTCCCGTTGAATTGCCTCCGACACGAATCACATTCATGAACGCGTGTCCGCCCAGATAATCGACATAATGATTGTCGCATTTCTCCGTAAAGAGGTCAACGCCTCTGTAAGCCGCCCTTAACGCCACATTGACTATATAACAGTCCTTATTGCCTCTCACGGAATAGGGATAAGGCACGGGAGTGACGGCATTTTTCTGATTAGGATAATTTATGGTCATACCTCTCAGCCCGCTGCCTTCGTCCATTGTTATGAACGGCACTCCGTTCTCGTTGCCATGACCGTTGATGACTTCAAGTATCGTACCCTGACCGTGAGGAACATTAGGGACATCGCTCGCGCCTTTGAATTCCACGCCGCGCGGTATACGGAGCAAACCGTCAAGACGATAATGTCCTGCGGGAAGATATACTATACCTCCGCCGGCAGCTCCGGCCTCATTGAGTTTATTCTGAATCGCAGCCGTACAATCGGCAGCGGAGCCTATATCATCGATGATGCGAAGAGGAGTCAGGCCCGACACTACATACAGTGTCTCTCTCGCCGGACGCGTTGTCCTTATCTCCATCCATTCCTTATTAAAATCAGGAAGCGGACGACAATCAGGACCTATATCGCTGACCTGACATTCGAAAAGAAAGTTGTTGTCGAGTCTGGCACCGTTTGTAAACTTATTGCCCGTGAAAATACACCTGGCTTTGGCAGAGACAAACACATCCGAACCGAAAGTTGAATTTACCGACTGGAAATGCCCTGCCAGAACGTGTGTCGCGCCATTGACATCGCAATCCTGAAGTGTAAGGAAAGTGGAAGATGATTCCGTCATCTCGAAAGCCTTCTGACCTTCTATACGACATCCATAAAACTGGGCAGGTCCCAAACCGCTGTATGCTATACGCACCCCCGTATCGCATCCCGACGTATTGCAGGCAGTGAACATTATGCCGCAGTATGACACATTCTTAAGATCAATACCTGTCTCACAATCCCTGATATTCCAATTGTAATGATGGCCGTTGGGCTCGCTGTTGTCGGATACACTTTTCTCCCCCGAATAACCGACCTTATAGCTCTCCACATCGAGATTGCATGTAAAAGACCAGTCATTGCGACGCATGACCACTCCGGTCGCGTTATTGCGCAGATAGGATGCTATCGAACTGCGTGCCGGAGCGCCAGGCAAACCGGAAGCGGCCCAATAGTCAGGTGCAAAGTGCATTCCGTCAAAACGCCCTATATCGGCGATGACATCCATCACTATACCGCTGTGAAGCGGAGTGCCGTATATGTCAAATACATTGGGGCATCCCCCACCTGCCTTGGGGTTGAACTCCACCGCCACATAAGAATTGATGAACGTGCAGTGGCGCACGGTAGTATATTCGTTGCCCCAATGATTATTCTGCCCGAACATGACAGTAGGCGGCATCTCCCTTACATTATCCGCCTCCTGTCCAGGATACCAGAAAGTCAGGTTCGACACTTCCGTGCAAGGCTGCATGACCATGAAAGAGCGATCGGTATCATAACTGTATGTATCCGGCTCGACCACAATTACAGTACCTTCCGCCGCGCTTGTCATGTCAGGACGCTTCCAGTCGCCACGCACAGTCACTCCTATCGGAATGATCAGCTGCCCTTTGAAAAGATATTTTCCGGCAGGCAAATATACCGTGCCTCCGGAGATATTCTTACAATTCTGTCCGCGATCGGTACGGTTGGCAGGATCAACCCCTCCCATCTCATCAAGAATCGCCTGCAATTGAGCGGTACAGTCACGTTGCCCCGTGTTGTCAAGGCCCTGATCAAGCACATTGACCGTGGCCACACCCAGATCCGAAGAAGGATAAGCGGGATTATTTATGAGTTGATAATTCGCCTGATACGCCAATGCGGTAAATGCCCACGCCAGCAGAGCACAAACGGAAACAGTTCTGATAAAACTTTTCATCGTAGATAATAAGGTTAAAATATCGGTTAGTCGGGAGCAAAATTAGGAGTTAAAACGCCAACTACCATCAGACTTTGTCTAAATATATGAAAATATATGACTATAAAATATTTAAAACCGTTATTATCAAATAATTACTTCAAACAATCTTCTTGAAAAATATAAGAAAATTATGGTCTCGACAAGCGGCATATAACCCCTGCAAATTAAAAAAATGCAGCCGGAATCAGAATCTGATTCCGGCTTACGCCTATAATTCACATTTATTTTTCAGCTACCCCTCTTCGGCATATATCTCGGCGGGGGTAAGAATCTCGAGAGCACGCGCTCCCTCTTTTGTTCCCGTGAGATACGCTATACGGTCATTCTCTCCGATATGATCTTCACTTACGATCTGGCGTACAGCGGCTGTAGTATGGCCCGGAGTGAAGTTCTCGGATTTAGGAAAGAAATATGCATTCACGCCATAGCTCAGAGCCAGCCATCTCATCACATTGCGGTTATGGCAGATCGCAAAGGTCGGATTGTTTCCACGGAAAGAAGCGATGAAACGGGCCGACACTCCTCTGTAGGCATCAGTGAAAATGGCTTTGGTATTCAGCACGCTTTCCGAAATAACCGCCTCGTGTGCGAGAAACGAAGTGATATCGCGGTCGACAAGCGGCGGCACATCCATGTTGTCGCGCAATGACAATTCCACTTCTTTTGCCACACTCGTCATTATCCTCACAGCCTCCACCGGATACTTGCCATAGGCTGTCTCGCCCGAAAGCATCATTGCATCTGCTCGCTGATAGACCGCATTCGCGACATCGGAAATCTCTGCCCGCGTAGGCCTCGGATGCTCAATCATGGAATGCAACATCTGGGTCGCGACTATCACAGGTTTGTGAGCCATGATACATTCGCGTATCAACATGGCCTGAATACCCGGAATGCGTTCAGCCGGAACCTCTATGCCAAGATCGCCGCGAGCCACCATAATACCGTAGGACGCGTCCAGAATCTCGCTGAAATTGTCTATTCCTTCCTGGTTTTCTATCTTGGATATGATCTTTGTCTCGGCATCATATGAGTCGAGAATCTCCTGCACTTCCCGGACATCGGCGGCGGAACGGACAAACGAATGCGCGATAAAATCCACTCCAAGCTCCACCGCATATCCGATATTCATACGGTCACGCTCTGTAACGGCGGGAAGATCCACACTCACACCGGGAAGATTTACACTTTTTCTTGATCCGAGAACGCCGTCGTTCTCCGCGACGGCAGTAAGAAATCCGTCATCGGCCGACGTCACAAGAAATTCCACTTCGCCATCATCTATGAGGATGCGGTTGCCAGGTTTCAGGATGCCGCTTATCCCCCGGTAATTCAGACAAATTTCCGAGTGCGAGGTAACGCCATCCGGATTTCCTGAAATTTTCACGATATCGCCCGACTCAAACCTGACAGGCTCTCCATCGGCAGTGACTGTCGTACGGATTTCCGGACCTTTGGTATCCATCATGATGGCTATGGAATCCGAGGCGTCACGGACATTCCTGACAATCTTACGGAATCCCTCCAAATCAAGATGTGCCGAATTCATGCGTACGACATTTACACCTGCTTCCACCAAAGATTTTATAAATTCCTTATCGCACCGTTTGTCGGAAACAGTAGCGACTATCTTGGTATATTTCTGCATGACCTGAATATGTCTTATTTCAAAATTCTAAACAATGAAGTACAAAATTACAGACTTTTGGCGAGACTGCCAAACGGGGTTCGGGTCTGTCCTCAATTCACCGACCACTCCACATCTTTATTAACAACCGAGACAGATGAACGGGTCTGCATCGCCTGCCATTATTTATGGAATTCCCTAACAGTAATTTAGGGGTATCCCTAATTTTTCAATATCTATAATACTTTTAACATTTAAAAATTTTGCCTGCAATTTTAACTGCTTTAATTTTACACTCAATAATCAAAACCAGATATGAACAAAACAGGATTAGTCTTAGGTGCGATAGCTGTGTCATTGCACGCGTCAGCACTCACTCATGAACAGGGATCAAACTCAAATTCAAGCTGGAAATTATATAATAAAGCAGATGTATCCATATTAAAAAACGGACCGGGCCGTAAATCCAACTCCACGGTCATGAGAAACGAGGAGGAAGCCACCCGTATCACCAGCGGAAACTTCACATATAATCTATACAAGGGCTATTATGAAGGCGAGACTTTCGCGGCCGAGATCATGCCCGGATGGGATATCTACGACGGTTCATTCGATTTATTATCAATCTTTCCGGACGGCAAGATTGAAATTCCGTCATCGGTAGAATATGACGGCATGACATATAAAGTGGTCGCCATCTCCGAATTCAGATGGATCCGCCAGATGACCGAATTCATTATTCCTCCTACTGTAAAAATATTACGCCACGAATCACTGGAAGGAGCACCCATAGAAAACATCATTCTCCCCGACGGCGTGACGAATATTGAATATGGAGCATTCCGAAATTGCAACAATCTTAAAACAGTATATTGCGGAAAAAATCTCGAAAATGTCTCAGGGAATGCATTTCAGGGTTGCTCCAGTCTTGATAAATTCGAAATAGATCCGAAGAATCCCTATCTCGAAACCATCGGTGACTTTCTCGTTTCCAAAAGCAACAAAGAGGCCATGGTCTATTACGCACGAGGGAAAAAGAATCTTGTGATTCCATCGGGAATCGAGTCTCTCGCAGAAGATCTGTGCCGCTGGGACGAAGATCTGGAGACAGTGACTATGAACGAAGGTCTGAAAGTCATAAACCAATATGTCTTCATGGAATGTCCCAACATAAGGGAAATCACACTGCCTTCCACTCTCGAGTCTATCGAATGGGGAGCATTCTCAGGCACAGCAATCGAGAAGCTTATTGTGCCTGATAATGTCAACTGGCTGGCGGACTGTGTAAACGACTGTCCCAACCTAAAAAGAATACATATTGGCAAGAATACTTCGCTGATAAGCAAATATGGCGCCTTCCACTCCGGTTGCGGCCATAGAATAGGCAAAGGCTCCAACAATATAACGGAAATTACTGTGGATCCGGAAAACCAATGGTTTACAGCCGATAATCTGGGACTTTACACCAAGCAGAAGAACACTATAGGCCGGATCATACCGTCGCTGCCTGTTGTGGATCTTTCAGGAACAAAAATAACGGCGATTGGCAGTGATGCCGCCAGTTACGGGAACAATTCACAGATCATTCTTCCCGAACATCTGAAAATAATCGACGGACGGCCTTT
>ERZ860264.675-NODE-675-length-29122-cov-5.480579_pt1 | contig 29122 bp, 21 predicted proteins | sample MGYA00509980_ERZ860264 | MGnify/ENA primary metagenome ERZ860264 (study PRJEB30046, sample SAMN00715212) | human gut metagenome | study: EMG produced TPA metagenomics assembly of the A metagenome-wide association study of gut microbiota in type 2... | reverse complement strand
CTGCCGTATACCGGGTCCGGCAGGTTCTCCGGCGGCGCGAAAGGCACTTCCTCATCAAAGAGGGTGTCGAGCAAACTGTCAAGTCGAGAGCGGAACTCCGCAACGTAAGGGAGATGGGAGTACACGGGCTTTCCGTTGTGGGAAATCAGAGTGTTGTAATCGTCGTTTTTCAGCTGGCGTGTCTTGTAGATGGAAATCGCTATATCGCGTCCGCCTGCCAGTTCCGGCATTTTCTCCGAAAGGAGAATAGCGTAGAGCATAAGCTGGAATATAGCCTTGGTATTCTTATTGCTGCTGTTGCCGTTAAATAGCTCCTCCGTTTTGGAGAATTGCACATCGTCACTTCCGGTCTTGTAGTCTACAATCCGGAGGCGGGGTTTGCCGTCGGGGCCGGTGATGCGGTCCAGGCGGTCTATAATCATGGTCATGCCTACCTTATCGCCATTCGGCAAGGTATAGAGGCAATTTTCCTTCAATTCCGAGGCGAGGTAATCGAAAGGGGCGAGGCGCAAGTCCGCCTCCAGGCACCAGAGTACCTGTCGGTGCAGCATCTCCAGCATTATGACGGCATCGCCTGAGAGGGGACGCGAGGGGTCGGCGCATGGAGAATGATTGATGCGGACAAAGTGTTCCAATACCCCTTTCAGGTCAGAATATTCTCCAATGGAAGCCTTTCCGCTCATCCAGGCTCTGATAGTGGCCGGCTCTACGCGGACGGGGCTGTCGGGAGCCGGTTTCGACGTTCCGGGCGCCAGGGAGTTGTACATATACTCCATGCTCTGGTGAAGCACATTGCCTATGGTCTTGGCATCCATAAACTCTTCCGGCTCCTCATCCGTCCGTTTGTCCAATATATATGAAAGGAAGAACTTCTGCGGACAGGCTATATAGTCCTTAAGCGAGGAGGCCGATAGCCGTTTCCGCGGGTTCTCTCCCTTATATGCCGTCAGCAGGTCGGAGACTTCCTTTTTGCCGGCGCTGTTGGCAGAGGCCGGGGCAACGGGGCAGAGGCGGAAACGTGCGGAGATACGTTTCAGAGGGCACTTGTCGGCAAAAAGGTAGCGCAGCTGAAGCAGATAACGCGAGGGGTCGCCGCTCTTCACTCCCCCCTGGGAGGCGTCGTAGAGCAGATAAACCTCTTTGGCGCGGGCTATGAGGCGATAGAAGTGATATGCGAAAATCTCCTCCTGGAAGCGTGTGGTGGCCATGCCGTAACCTATTCGCAGTGCTTCGGGTATGAAAGTGCGCGGGCGTAATTTCCGAGGGAAAACACGCTCGTTCATCGAGGGTATGATAAGGTAGTCGAAGTCCAGGGCGCGGGTCTCGAGCATACCCATTATCTGGAGTCCGCTGAGAGGTTCACCCTGCATATTCACTGTCTCGGATGCCACAAGACGGCAGGCCATGGAGTAAGCCGTTGAGGCCGGCATACGTATGCCATGTGCCTTGCACTGGGCCGTGAACTCACTGAAAGCGTTAAGATATGTGTCTATATGTGCTGTCTTGACAGGACTCTCTGCTGTTTCTGTCTCTTTTGAGCCGGAGATATTTTTTTTAGCCAGTTCCAGCACATCCTGCAGCGCTTTGACGGCCATGGCGGGGTCATCGGTATGGGGAAGCGGAGAGAAAATTACTCTGAGGGCGGAGCGCACGGCTTCATCTTTCCCGATGGATAGGCGTTCCAGGTCTTCGAGAGTGACGAAGTACAAGTGTAACTCAAGTATTCTGCCATTGATGCGGTTGGCCTGTTTCTGTCCCAGGATGGTGCGGGTAAGAGGGTGCGTCAGCAGCGCGCGCACATCTTTGCCGAACAGTCTTGTCTCAAAGCAGACACCACCTTCGGAGGAGCGGCGTACCTCGCGGGAGCGTGTCTGGAGTCTGCGTACCAGGTCTATGAAACTGGCCACTGCCGTGAGCCTCAGCGGATAACCCATTGTGATGTTCACATCCTTAAGGTCGTGCCCCGGCATGGAGTGGAACATCGGGAAAAGAAGTCCTTCGTCAGGAAGCACTACGGCAATCTGCGACGGGTCGATATTCTTAAGGTCGAGCTGTCCTAACAGCTGTCCCGCCACCTTGGCCTGCGCCGTATTGCCTGGACATGAAATTTCCTGCATCGTTTCCGGGAATCCTGAGATGTCGGAGTAGTTGTCCATCTCAGGTACGGAGCAGGGGAAATCGTTAATGTTCTTGCGCAGGAACCGGGCGGCATCCACAGGCGATTTTTCGGCCAAAGCCGGTCCGGGGGCATCCCAGAAGAAGTCGGCCAGCGAGCCGCCTCCGGGTGCGTCGCAATGCTTCACGGCCTTGAAGAGGCGGCGCTCCATAGTGGAGAGGGCGTTGAAGCCCACATAAGCCACCTTGGCGGCGAAGAATCGGTATTCGCCTTTCTCTATGCGCTCGCATGCGCGTCGCAGCATCAGTCCCGGATAGCCTATTCCCGCTTTCTGCAAGCTGCGGCTAAATTCGCGGTATAGGGGGGCGAGCTTTTGCCACAGGCTGAGGAAGCGTTTCTGGGCAGGCTTGTTCGGGTCGAAATGCCGCCAGAAGCGTTTTGCGTTTTCCTGCGAATGAAGGACTCCGAAATATTTCTCTATCACGGCCCTTTGCTCCGGGGTGAGAAAGTCGGTGGCAATGTCGTTGTAGTCGGCCAGATTGCGGAAAAGCGCGTCAGCATCCACATCGTACATATCCACATCGTTGAAATCCGAGAGTGCGGTCTCTCCCCAGCGGCGGAACTCTTCCAGTCCGTTGGCGGTAGGGGGAGCGTCTTTTTCGAAGACATGGCGGTATGCGCCGTATAGAGTGAACAGAGCCTGCAGGCGCCCCGCACGCTTGAGTCCGGAGATTTCGGCTACATGGTCCGAGATAGTGACAATGCGTGGCATCTCCCTGGAATCGGGCTGCCGCTGCAAGCGGTCGCGCAGGGCATTTTCAAAATAGCGACGCAGGAATGTGACGCCGCGTTTGTGGGGGACCACTATCAGGGAATGTCCCAAATCAGACCCTTGTCGGGCCGTCAGCTCTATGGCTACGCTTTGCAGGAATGGAATCATGCCTCAAAGTTAGCGATAATTTTTGGATTCTGCTATTGAAGAGTGTTGTATGTGAGAACTTCAAAATGTAAAAAGCGGGGAAAAGCAAAAATGGCTTTTCCCCGCCGTGGTGTCTGATAAGTATGTCCGTATTATTTGAACTTGAGGCCTAAGGTGACCACCACCTGATTGTTGGAGTTGGTCATTCTGGCCTGAGCCCCCGAGTCAAGGGGATAGTCGGGGTCTGCTGTAAAGGCGTGCCAGTCGGCGCTCTGGTGGCGGTAGACATAGGCGGCGTCCACGTAGAAGTTCTTGTAGTGATAGCCCAGACCGGCAGTGACATAGTCCGTGGTATTGTCAAGCTGGTAGGAGGGGTCGGTACCGGCGGTGACCATTGTCAGACGGTTCTCTTTGGCGTCTTCCTTCACCGGGTTCGAGATGTGGGCGTAACCGGCACGTACGCTGACGTAGGGACTTAGACGATATTCCAGACCGGCGCGGAAAGTGACAGAACTCTTGTAATAGTCCTTGACCTGGTTGTTGGTGGAAGCGTAGGGGTCGAATTTGTAGCCTCCCGGATAGCCGTAGTAGTCGTTGGGAGCCGAGAAGTGCAGATATTGGTTGTCGGTGAAGTCTACATCCGCGCTTATTATCAGCTTGTTCTCGATGACGCCGGCGGCGCTGAATATGAATCTCCAGGGGGTGCGCAGGTTGTACTTGTTGTACCCGTCTATTCCCTCGTTGGTCTCATTGGAGCCATTGGGGATAGCGCTCTGCGGATAGCTGTACTGGGTGTTGGCGTAGTAGTATTCCTCAAGCCAGTACCAGGTGGGGGTGTGGAAAGCGAAACCGAGACGCAGTTCCTGGATAGGCTTATATATGAAGCCGAGTTTGTAATTGAAGCCGCCACCGGTGACATTATAGTAGTTGAATAGGTCCCAGTCGGCTTTTGTGTTGGTGAAGTAGCCGTCCTCGTTGTCCATCACGTATGCGTTTTGCAGAGACTCGGCATAGAGGGAGCGGCGTGTGAAGTTCACGTCAAGGTAGGTGAAGTCCATACCCCAGTAGAACTTGTCGAACAGGTTGCCGCCAATGGCGAAGTTGCCCTCGTTGATGCCTCCGGACTCTTCTACCTGTATTGATGAGGAACCCGTAGTCCCTTCGCCATAAAGGCCGTACCAGTTGGTCTGTCCTCCGTTTTCGACCGGAGAGATTAGGTAAGAGTCAAAACCTAAAATGTCGATCCAGGGCAGACTGAAGCTGTCGTAGGGATAATCCGTGTCGAAGTCTTTGCGGGTCAGGCCATAAGCGTTGGCCACTCCGGCCATATAGTTGCTCATGGAGTTGGAGATGGAGTTCGCGTATCCAGAATAGCGGCGGTTGAAGTTCGCGCGGCGGTTGTAGGTCACACCGAAGTTTAAGGCGCGCATGGGACTGTCGGGGAAGAGGAAGGAAGCCGCATAGCCTATATTGTTGAATAAGGCGTTGGTGTGGCTCTTGGAGGTCTTGTACGAATTGAAGTCCATAGAGGTGTTCTGGAAGTCGAGTGCTCCTGTAAGACTCAGTTCATGGCTGCGGTACACGCCGAGGCCGGCGGGGTTGAACGAGAGGGTGGTGAGGTCGCCGCCGAGTGCGCCGAAAGCGCCGCCCATACTCATGAAACGGGCTGTGCCGTAGAGTCCGGGCTGCGAGAGTGTGAACCCGTCCATGGCGCTCTGTGCCTGTGCCGTGAGACCGGCCAGCAGCAGCGCTGCCGGTAAAAGTAGGTATTTCTTCATATCTGTGGTGTTTTTGTTTTCTAAATGTAGAAAGCCCGTGTCGGTCCTCCGGTAAGAGTGGGACCGACAGGGCTTGTAAATATCTGTCAAGGGTTATCTGCGGTGTCCGCCGCCACCACCGCCGCCACGGGAGCCGCCTCCGAATCCTCCGCCGCGTGAACCGCCGCCGAAGCTGCCTCCACGGTTGAAGCTGCCGCCGTTGTTATAGCCGGAGGAGCGGGTAGTGGTGCGTGAGGGAGTGGTCATTTCGCGAGAAGGACGGGTGGTGTTTTTGTTCGGGCGGGTCGTCGTGCCGCCGGGACGTGCGGTAGTGGAACCGGGACGTGTGGCGTTCTGCATATTGCCGCCCATATTGGTGATGTGGTTATTGTTGGTGTTGATTGTCATATTGGAAGCCGGACGGGTGGTAATGGGCCGATGAGTGCCGTTGGAAGTGCCGGGACGTGTGTAGGTGCCGGTCTGTCCGGGACGCTGGGCGTCAAGGTTCAGGTTCGGACGGTTGGTTACAGTCCCTTCATACCGGTGATTGGCCCCTGAGCCGTTGTAGCGGTGCGAACTGTTTATGCCGGGACGGGTGCTTGAAGTGCCGGGACGGGTGCCGGGACGCGAAGCGGTGCCCTGACCGGCTGTGATGCCGGGATTGCGGTGTCCGCTGCCGGTACCGGGACGTGTGTTGCCGGCCCATCCGGGACGCAGGTCATTGCCGGGACGTGGGTGACTGGAAGCCCAATGGCCATTCCAGCCCCATGCAGGTCCCCATGCAGGTCCCCACGCGGGTCCCCAGGCGAACCAGGGGTCATACCAGCCGTTCCATCCCCAGGTCCAACCCCAGCTCCATCCGGGATAGTAACCCCATGAATACCAGGGGTCGTACCATCCCCATACGCTGGTGCGATACCAGGGGGAGGTCCAGCTGTACCAGGGACTGAATACAGGATACCCGTAGTCATAGACAATGTTTACGTTGCCATAGCTGTTGTCAAGTACATCGGCCAATAGCGCCTTGTTGTCCACGACGATGGTCGGGTTGTAGTATTTCTGAATTTCCTGAGTGTACACGAAGTCCTGGGAGTTGGCTATGCCGTCGCCTATAGTGTCTATAGGTGTGGTGTAGTAGCCTCCGAAACGGTTGTATTCGTCCACGTCACGGTTCTCCTGATAAGTGCTTTCAGGGTAATAGTAATATGTCTGGGTCTCTCCGTCAAGCACCACAGGCTGTCCCGACGGGTTGCCTTTGGCGGATTTGGGAGTCTGTGTCTTGGCTGTCTTGGGATTGTAGTAGATGTCATCGTCAAAATCCTGGGCGAAACCGGCCAAAGCCAGACCCATGCAGGCAGAAATCAAAAAAATCTTCTTCATATCTGTAAGGTCTTTGTTTAAATATTTGACAAATTGCAGCCCTAAGGTTTAACCGCCGATGCGGTCATCTGACCAATTGGCGCAATTAGTTTGTAAATATAACACTTATTCTCTGTACAAGTGGTGATATACGTGAATTATTAATATTTTTTAACAGCTTCTAAAATTTAAGATAAAAATCGTGTGTCAGAGTGCGGTAGGCCTGTGTGAAGTCTCCGTCGGGGGTGTGGATTGTGAGGTGGGTGATTTCGCAGGGTCCCGGTTGACGCGAGGCCTCGAGAAGCACACGTACGGGTGGGTGCGCGGTTACGGAGCTGACTCGGCAGATGCGGCGCATATACAGCCCTGCTTCTTCGGCAGTGCGGCACAGCGGATTTTCGTCAGGTGCCGGTGCGATGAGGGAGATGCGTCCCGACTCGGAAAGCATTTGGGCTCCTTGCGTAAGCAACGCTTCTGGCCCGAAAGCGCCGGAGTGGCGTGCCCTGAGGCGTGCGTCGGATAGGGTGGGGCTGACTCCGGCATGGAAGAAAGGAGGATTGCTGACTATCAGGTCGAAGCCTTTTTCTGCAAATTCGGCGAAGGGAATCAGCCGGGCTTCCAGCCGTCGCGCCCAAGGGGAGGTGGTGAAATTATAAACGGCCTCCTCCACTGAGGGGGAGTGTATGTCGATGGCGGTGATGCGGGCTTCGGCAGAGCGTTGGGCGCACATCAGGGCTATCAGCCCGCACCCCGTGCCCGCGTCCAACACCCGTAAAGCCTGCGAGACGGAGCACCATGCCCCGATAAGCACGCCGTCCATCCCCACAGGGATGGCGCTCTGTGAGTGGCTTACGGCAAATCGCTTGAATCGGAACAGGCGCTCTTTACTCATTCAGAAGGTGTTTATGCCGGGTTGGACCGGTGTCGGTATTCAGGAACGACTCGTGTTCTGGCCCTCGCGGATGAGGCCGCGACGGTAGGCGTAGAGCAGATGATGCAGGTCGCGTACCTGTTCTTCCAGCTCATGTCCCTTGTCGGTGTCGCGTACACGCAGGCGTGTGCTGCCCCACTGTGAGAGGACTGTGTTGGATATGATGTCGCTGCCCTCTTCAATGGCTTTCTGACGGCTTTCGAAGGGATTGTGCTGCACGAGTTGCAGACCGCGTGAGTGGAACACAAGAGTGTATCCGGCAATGCCCGTCTCCGGCTGATATGCCTTGGAGAAGCCGCCGTCTATTACCAGCAGTTTTCCGCCCGCCTTGACAGGCTTTTCACCTTTTATTATCTTGACGGGCACATGGCCGTTGATGATATGGCCGGAATCCGGGTCAAGACCGAACTCCTCCAGAATCATGCGGCAAGTGTCTTCGGAGTCGGAAAGACGGTAATACCATCCCTTCTGCTCATGCTGGGGTTCTTTGTCTTCAAGCAGGTATCTCTCGAAGGTGGCCATGCGGCTCTTGTCGAAAGAGGGGGAGTCCGGTCCGCACCAGAGGTACCACATATAGTCTACGTCGTATTGCTTCTGAGGATTCTCCTCGTCTCCCTTGCGGCAGGCGTGCTGCACCAGGCGGTCCAGGCGGTCCAGCAGGCTCTTGCCGCGGAACGGTTCGCCGGCTACGATCACGGTCTTGAAGGAGCCGTCTTCGTTCAGCGGTATGGATGCGTGGTAAAGCAGGTTGTTGTTGCGGGCCAGGTAGAAGGAGCCTCGGTGGAGCATGCAGCGTATGTGGCGGCGCAGACGCTCGCTGCCGGTGAAGCAGCCGTGCATGTGGCGTACAATGCTTGCTTCGTCCTCGGTCAGCTCGTAGGGGTTGGCGGGGTCGATGGTGGGGAAGTCACAGTCCTTCATCTTGTAATCCTTGCCTTCGATGTTGACGGTGCCGTTCTCGAAGTCTATGCGGTGCAGAAGGTTGCGTCCCTCCATGCCGTACTCGGGGTTGCGGGCGATAATGGCGGCCTCGAGTTTCCACTGTATGACGGAGATGGCCTTGTGCATCTGGGAGATGATGCGCAGCTCCTTTTTGGTGTAGTATTTGCTGACGAATTTGATTTTGGGGTGGAATACTTCCAGCGGGGTGTCGGCGTAAGTCTCCATGGCGAAGGTGGCCAGCGGGAGGAGGTTGACGCCGTAGCCGTCTTCCAGGGTGTCCAGGTTGGCGTAACGCAGGCAGATGCGCACCACATTGGCCATGCTGGCGTTGTTGCCGGCGTAAGCCCCCATCCAGAGCAGGTCATGGTTACCCCACTGGATGTCCACGTTGTGGTAATCGCACAGGGTGTCCATGATTATGTGCGCGCCGGGTCCTCGGTCGTATATGTCACCTACTATGTGGAGGGCGTCGATGGCCAGGCGCTGGATAAGGTGGCATAACTCCACGATGAAGGCGTCGGCGCGACGTGTGGAGATGATGGTGTGGATAATCTGTCCGAAGTATGCGGCCTTGTTGGGGTCGGACTCGGTTTCGTGCAGCAGCTCCTGGATGATGTAGCTGAAGTCCTTTGGCAGCGCCTTGTTCACTTTGGAGCGGGTATATTTGCTGGATATCACCTGGCACACTTTCACCAGCCTGTTGAGGGTAATCTGGTACCACTCGTTGAGGTTGGGCTCCTGACGGGCCACTAATTTCAGTTTCTCATGCGGATAATAAATCAATGTGCAGAGTTCCTGTCGTTCTTCTTCGCGCAGGGAGGTGGCGAATATCTCGTCCACTTTGCGGCGAATGGTTCCGGAAGCGTTCTTGAGCACGTGGCGGAATGCCTCGTCCTCGCCATGTATGTCTGTGAGGAAGTGTTCGGTACCCTTGGGGAGGTTGAGTATGGCCTCCAGGTTGATGATTTCGGTACTGGCCGCAGCCACGGTGGGGAAAGACTTGCTGAGGAGCTGCAGGTAGCGCAGGTCCAGGTCTTCGGGTCTGATGTTTATGTTCATGGTATGTAAGGTTATTGGTTAGCGGGCCGGTACAGCTCCGTCCACGGGGCAAATGTAGTCAAAATTCCCCGTATCCGCAACTCTTGCTGCGAATAATTGATAATTCCCTTTAAATTCCGAGTTGCGAGAGGACTGTATATGCCCGGGAGATTCCCTCCTCGCCTGCGCGGCTCATGTCCCGGGCGGCTTCTGTCTCGCGGCCCATATTCTTCAGCAGGAGTCCCCGGTTGAAGTATGCTTCGGCAAGGTGGGGATTGGCCTGGAGGGCGCGTGTATAGCTTTCCAGGGCCTCCTCGTCGCGTTCCATGCGCTCCAGTATCAGCGCGCGGTCGTACCAGGCGTAGGAGAGTTCGGGGTCTATCAGCAGGGCGGCGTCTACGTCGGCCAGAGCCTCGGCCATTGCTTCGCGCCGAAGGGCGGCGGAGGCCATGGCGCGCTCTCCTCCGGACAGATGGCTATGGCGCGACTGCCGCTGCGTGTCGGCGAGCGCCATACGCACGAAGGCACGCTCCAGCAGGGGGGAGGCGAGTTCCGGCCTTTGTGCCGTGATACGGTCCAGGTCCGAGAGGGCGGACTCGTAGTTCTTCAGCATGGCGTATGCTACGGCACGTCCCATTGTGCGTTGCGGGTCAAGGGCGGAACCGGCGGTTTCCAGGCCGTCGGCGTATGCGAAGAGGGAGACGGCCTGCTCGGCGTCCGGCATCTCATCGGCGGTATGGCTCAGATATAGCCCGGAGGGCAGCGCCTTGCTTCGGTTCAGGCCCTCGAGTTCGGGCATCGGATAGGCCATCGGCAACCCTTCGGAATAGGGATGGGTGAAGCTGAGGGCAAAGAATCCCATCGGCTTTATTTCGTCTGTCGGGTGGAGGGCGTATGTCTGCTGTTCCAGGGGGAGTGTGGGGTCAGGTACAGTGAGTCCGCAGAGGGAGAGGTGAGACGGGTCGCCCCCGTTCAGTATCAGCGAGAGGTTATCGCTCGCTGTCTTGTGGTCCGGAGCGAGGTCAAGGGCTGTGGCGAAGTCTGCTGCGGCACGTTTCGCTGCCCCCGAGCGGGCGCGTGCCACCCCTCGGTCCACATATAGCTCTGCCTTGTCGGCTTTGAGGTCTATGAGGGCGGTGAGCAGGGAGGCCGCCATGTGCCATTCGCCTCGGTTCAGGGACAACTCCGCGCGCATGGTCAGCAACGGCAGTGAGTAGGGTTCGCGTTTCAGAGCCATATCCAACAGGGATGCCGCCTGTTCCGTCTGTCCGTGACTCAGGAGTTCGTAAGCCTGGGCCGTGTACCCCGGAATGAAGTCGGGATAGATGCGCATAAGGGCGCCGAAAGTCTTTTGGCTCTTGTCTGCAAGGCCCAGCCGGCTTTCGCTTATGCCCTTGTAGTAAAGGAAAGAGCGGTCGGCGGGCGCCTGTTCCAGACCTTTGTCGAAATCGGCCAGGGCTGCGGAGTCGCGGTGCTGCTGCAGGCGGGCGATGCCTCGGATGCGATACGGCTCTCGCTTGAAGGAGTTAAGCTCCAGGGCGCGGGTGCAGTCGGTCTCGGCACCGGAAAGGTCCCCCATCATCAGCTTGGCCAGCCCGCGGAGCATGAAGGGCTCGGGCAGGTATGGTTTCCCTTTGATTGCCTTGTTGAAGTACTGTATGGCAAGCACATAATCCTGTTCGGCCAGCAGGTCCTGCCCTATGGCGAGAGTCTGCTCGGCATTGATTTGGGCGTATGCCGGAACCGGGACTGTCAGGGAGATGCAGGCCAGAATCACTCCTGAAATATTTCTGCCGATATTGTTCACGCCTACAAAGTTACAAACTTTTTCGGTTCCTGAGCCTTGACAGTCGAAAAAATACAAGTGCCGCACTGCAAAAAACGGCGGTGCGGCACTTGTGGTTCTGTCAGCCTCTTAACCGAGGTAGCGGTTCTCGATGACGTTCCAGTCCAGTATGTCCCAAAGGGCATGGAGATAGTCGGCGCGGCGGTTCTGGTAGTCCAGATAGTAGGCATGTTCCCAAACGTCGAAGACAAGTATGGGGCGCAGTCCTTCGGTCATGGGGTTGCCGGCGTTCTGTGTCTGGGTAAGGAAGAGGTTGCCTTCCTCGTCGCAGGAGAGCCAGACCCATCCGCTTCCGAATAAAGCGGCTCCGGCCTCTTCGAATTTCTTCTTGAACTCGTCCAGGCTCCCGAAAGTCTCTTCGATTTTCTGGGCCAGTCCCCCTTCGGGGACACGTTTGCCCACAGGGGAGAACTGGAAGAAGTAGAAGATATGGTTCCAGGTCTGCGAGGCATTGTTGAACAGAGGGCCATTCGAGGTCTTGATTATCTCCTCGAGCGGTTCGTCGGCGAACTCTGTGCCTTCTGTAAGGCGGTTGAGATTGTCGATATATGCCTTCTCATGTTTGCCGTAGTGATAACTTATAGTCTCCTGGCTGATAGCCGGGGCGAGCGCATCGGGCGCATAGGGAAGTTTGGGTTGTGTGAATTTCATAATATACGATGTTTTTTCAGTTATACATTAATCTGTGTGGAGTTGGCGGCACGATGCTGCAGTGCCTGCAGGTTGTCGGGGTCGGAGGTGGCCACGGCTGCTGCGCCTGCCTCCACGTGTGCCTGAAGATTTGCCTCGGTGATGTCTCCGCCTGCCACGAGGGGTGTCTCTATGGCGTTTTCGTCCAGGTAGCGGGCTATGGAGCGGATTGTCTCCAGTGCTTCGGGTGTGCCGTCGGAGTTGAAGTACAGATAGTCGATATCCAGGCCGTTCAGGCGGGTCGCTTCGTCCAGGCCGTTGACGCTGACGCCGATAATGGGCCATGCCTCCACTGCCCTGCGTATGGCGCTGATGGGATTGTCCTGAGTGTATATGTGGGTGCCGTCCACCTGCCATTCCTTGGCTGCCTCGTAGCGGTCGCCGATGATGAGCACGGCGTCTTTTTCGGCCATTTCGGGACGCAGCTTTTCCACTGTCTCTTTCAGAGAGGCGTCGTCCACGGAGTCAGGAGCGCATATTTCTATCCAGATTATTCCTGCCTCCAGAGCGCGGCGGGCCTGGGCCTCTATCTCTGCCGCGCTCTTGGCGGTGATAATGAATTGCAGTAACATATATTTGGTCCTGTTGTTTATTTCTATTAACGCTCAAGGTGCTGACTTTGTTGACTGAGCCGCCAGCGGCGGTATATGAACATCAGCACCAGGCTGGCGGCCAGGCCTATGCCGAGAGCCACGCCGTAGGGGATGGGCTGGCCCCACAGTGCCTGTGTCAGGCCGGTGAAGCCTTCCGGGGCGTAGAAGATGTATGTGACGGTGACGCAGGTCATGAACACGGCCGGCACGTATGAGATGAACCATACCTTGTGGCCGGGGGCCCAGCCATACGGTGGCGGCCCATAGGGTGAAGACGGCAAGCACCTGATTGCACCAGGCGAAATATCGCCACAGGGCATCGTAGGGCAGGAGCATGATTGTGAAGCAGATGGCGAATATAGGTATGGACACGAGCAGTCGCTTGGAGATTGACTTCTGGGAGATGTGCATGAAGTCCGAAGCGATTAGGCGTGCGGAGCGCAGGGCGGTGTCGCCCGAGGTGATGGGGGCGGCGATGACGCCCAGGATGGCGAGCAGTCCGCCGAAGGTGCCGAGCCAGGTGGTGGAAAGGTCGTTGACCAGAATCGCGGGGGAGCCGGAGCCAAGGTACTCGCTCAGCTGGTCATATCCGCCGGTAAAGGCTACGGCTGCGGCTGCCCAGATAAGGGCCACGACACCTTCGCACACCATGGCTCCGTAGAAGATGGGGCGCGCGTGCTTCTCGTTCTTGAGGCAGCGGGTCATCATGGGGCTTTGAGTGGCGTGGAAGCCGGAAATGGCGCCGCAGGCTATGGTCACGAACATCATCGGGAAGATGGGGTTGGCCTCCGGGTCGGGCTTATGGTTGTAGAACTGTTCCCAGATTTCGGGCACCGAGTCGTGGTGTACGAAGAGCATTACGCAGATGCCGAGGGCCATGAACAGAAGGGCGAAGCCGAACAGGGGATACAGCTTGCCTATCAGTTTGTCTATGGGCAGCAGCGTAGCCGCCATGTAGTAGACGAAGATTATCACTACCCAGAAGGTGATGTCGAGGTGGTCCGGAGTGAGCCGGGCGAGCAGGTCGGCGGGGTTGTAGACGAAGACCGCGCCTACTAAAATCATGAGCAGCAGGGCGAATACGCGCATCACGTTCTTTATCTTGTCGCCAAGCTCCCTGCCGGCTATTTCGGGCAGGGACGCGCCTCCCATGCGCAGGGACATGAGGCCGGAGAGATAGTCGTGTACGGCTCCGGCGAAGATGGTGCCCAGGGAAATCCACAGGAAGGCGGCGGGCCCGTACATCACGCCCATTATCGCTCCGAAAATGGGGCCGAGGCCGGCTATGTTCAGAAACTGGATGAGGAAGATTTTCCAATTGGGGAGGGGCACGAAGTCCACTCCGTCCGCCTTTGTATGGACGGGGGTTACATGACTCGGGTCTTGTCCGGCTATGCGGCTCACCGACAAGCCGTAGGTGAAGTAGCCGGCTATCAGGACTGCCAATGCGATGACGAAGGAAATCATAAATCAGGTATTAGATTGAAGTAGTTGGATATATCCTTGGGAAAGTTAGAAATCAGTAACCTCTGAGGGCCTGGAAAAGGGAGTTGCGGCACTTGCGCGCCTCTTGGCGCTGGTTGCTGCGGCGCTGCCTGGCGACCTCTATCTCGTCGCGGATGGCGTCGGAGGGACGCTCCTTGTACTCCCGGCGGAGGCGGCTGAGAGCCTTCTCGGTGAAGTCTAAGTTCTCCTTGGCTTCCAGATAGCGCTGCATCGGGGCCCGTGCCTCCCGGGGGAGCTCGTCGAAAGAGGTGTAGACCCTTCCTGCGTCGCCCGTGAACCGGAAGTCAGGCTCCTCGTCGCTCTCCTCGGTGCCCGCTTTCTGTATGGCCGCGAGCAGCTCTGAGTAATCGGCGCCATCCTGCCATGTGAGTTTCCATCCCGGAATGACGGATGCCTCCGTGGTGTGGTTGTCGTCCTCGTCATCAGCGGCCTGCAAGGACTCCTCCTGCGGGAAGTGCAGGGTCCATAGGGCTGCGAGAGACTTTATTCCGGGAGTCTCGGCCTCGTAGTTCTGGCGCATCTCGGAGGGCACGAACACATATATGGTCAGCAGCTCGTTCCCCTCCTCGTCGGTAGTGCCGGCTCTGTCTGTGGCCCACCATCCGGCTCCGGTGTACTCGTCTATGGCGAGCATATAGTCATCGGCCGGGGAGTTGTATGGCAGACCCATGTTCACGGGGTTCTGGAACTCTCCGGTCTCGCTGTCCCGGTAAGAACGGAAAATGTCGTAGCCCCCCAGGCCTTGCTCCGAGCGGGAGGCGAAGTAGAAGGTGCATCCGTCGCTCAGCATGAACGGATAAGCCGCGTCCACATCTTCGTCAAAGAGAGGCGTCGGCTCGCTCCATGAGCCGTCGTCCAGGCGGAAGCCTTCGTAGATACGTGTCGTTTCGGAGAATGTGCCGTCCTCCTCGTCTATCGTCTCGGAGTCCACCGGCACATAGCGTAGAGTGCCCCCTTCCGACTCCCATACGGGGCCTGTGGCGTCCATCTCGGTCCACTCGTCGCCCATGCCGGCCATGTCGGGGGCATCCCGGAGCGTGCCGCTGGGGCGCGACAGACGGTAAGCCTTGAAAAAGTCCTTCTTAGGAACCGTCAGGCTATCTATAATCACGATTTTTTCAACACGCCCGGCCAGCATGTCTTCGGCCATGGGTATGCCGGCGAGGGCCTCGTCGGCACGGTAATCGGGCGTTTTCTCCGCCTTCTTCATCAGGGCTTTGTATTTCTCCAGGCAGGTACGCGCTGTCTTGAAGTCGTACTTGTTCATGGCCCGGAGGCCCTGTTCCAGCTGGATGTCGGCCTCGGTGTCCGGTGTGGCGGACAGGGGCGAGGGAAGAGCCGTCACCGCCGCTATATATATCAGGTGTCTGAATCGCATATCCACTATGCCCGGTCATGAGTGACCGGGACACGCAAAGTTACATAATTCAGTTGAATTATGCAAAGAGCTTATGCCGGCCTGCTGTTTTTGCGACGCTTGCGGGAGTCGTTGGTCACTTTTATGCCGAATACTATCACGCTGGAGACGGTGGTGATGAGGTTGGTGATAATCAGAGGCCAGTTGTCGATGAGGAAGCCCTGGACCACAAAGAAGACGCTGCCGAATCCGAGCAGCAGGAAAGTGGGAAGAGCTATGCCGTCCGTGTCACGGGTGCGTATGGTGTAGATGGCCTGAGGCATATAGCCGCAGACCATGCAGATAGCGGCAAGGTAGCCGACTATGTTTACAAGCAATGTGTGTGTCATAGAATTTAAATTGAATAGGTTTATGTATTTTCAACGCGGCAGGTAAGCGGTTGGTTCTGTTTTTGCGTGTTTGTTTAAACCCATTGTCGTTTGATTATTTTTTATTTTTTTAAATTATTTTGAAATTTTTATTGCCATGTTGATTTATTATGCTACATTTGCACTTGAGAAACCTTGGTTCAAAATCAAGCTGTTGTAACTTGCCAATTTTTCTTAGAACAAACGTATTTTTTAACAAATTAAACAAACTTAACATGGACAAGAGAACAAGTAAAATCGCGGCCTTCATAGAGAGTCTTCCTATGGATGTGTCCGTCGGCAACTGCGAGTCAACCCTTTTAGCTACAAACATGGAACTTATTGGCGGAGATAATAAAGGAGACTGTACTAATGATGATAGAAAGCAGTGTTACGAAGCTAAAAACGAAGGTTCTTGCAAAAATTTTAGCAATTATTGCGGGAAAAGCCAAAATGGGTTAAATTGTGTTAGTACTTCAATGTCTATGAAGGACTATCTTGACTGGACGATGAAAGACAAACCCTGATGTTTTTTAATTCCTGTGTTTTATTCAATAGTAGTCTATAAACCTATTGGAGGCATCTGCGCCATTCGTGGATGTCTCCGTTCATAAAACGATGAAAAACAGTATTTATAATTCAGCGGTTAATATCAATGATAAACATACATTGCTATTTAATGCCCTTTCAGGGAAATTTGTAGTGGTTAAGAACAAGCAATTAACTCTTGACGATTTATTGTCATGCAAATTTCGAGAAGAGTACCACGCTATCTATAATCAGCTTATAGAAGCCGGGATGATTATAGACGAGCATATTGATGAAATATCGTTGTTGAAAGAACGTATTAAAAATGCCGACAATAATGAGCATGAGTTTATCCTCCATATCAATCCTACTTTAGATTGCAATTTCAGATGCTGGTATTGTTATGAGAATCATATTCCCGGCTCTAAAATGAATCAAGAGACCATTGACTCAATTCTACTGTATATAAACTCGATTCTGCATAAACCGGCCATTAAATCTTTTGAACTTGGATTTTTCGGAGGAGAACCTTTGTTTTTCTTCAATGACATTGCAAGGAAAATCATATCGCACGCACATTCGTTGTGCAAGGACTTGAATAAGGCATTGCACATACATTTCACATCTAATGGAGCGTTGCTGAATGAGGAAATCATAGAGTTTCTGTCCGGATTTTCTTGCGGCTTTCAGATTACCCTTGACGGCGGCAAGGAATTTCATGACAAGACCAGATTCAACAGGAATAATACCGGCAGCTTCGATACCATAGTTGGAAATGTATTTAGGCTGGCCCAATCCGGAATCAGCGTTATAGTCCGTGTAAATTATACGAGCGAGAATATAGATAGCGTTGACTCTATATACGAATCCTTCCGTACGATTGATGAGGAACATAAGAAGTTCATCAAATTTGATTTTCAAAGGGTATGGCAGGACCGTATTGACCGGTACGATGTGACTGAAAATAAAATAAAGGACATCAGGAAGAAATTTATCGCGGGAAATTTCACTGTTCTTGCGAACTACATTCCTCATAATGTGGCAAATTCATGTTATGGCGACAAACTTAATCATGTCCTTATAAATTATAACGGGGATGTTTTTGGCTGTACTGCAAGAGATTTCACTGCGGAACATACCATCGGGCATCTTGACCGTTCCGGAGTGATTAAGTACGATTCCAATGTCTTGTATAAACGTAATCATGCAAAATTATCGAAGGCTATCTGTCAGAAGTGCCGGATAGCCCCGCTTTGTGGAGGAGGTTGTAAACAGCGGGCTTATGAATCGCTTGATTACGAAGGATGTACTTTGAATTATTCCGAAGAAGATATTGACAACATGATAATGGATATATTTGAGTATTCTTTCGATGTAAATTCTTCCAAATAATCTTATAAACGACATTAAATCTAATACCAAGCTCATGAGAAAAAACATATCCATATTGATTATGTGTCTTGCATCCGGCGGTCTTTACGCACAAACCACTGATTCCCTACCTGCAGCCAAGCAGCTTGAAGAAGTGGTGGTGCTTGGAGAAAGGGCGTGGATAGAGGGTAGCGTAATAAACATAATACCTACTACATCCGAAAAGAAGCTGTCAAACAGTCCGGCTACGCTCATAAAATCCATGCACCTGCCGTTTGTGAAGGAGAAGGACGGCGCGATAGTGAACTCAGCCGGCGATGCGGTATCCATATTCATAAACGGCAAAAGAGCGGATGCAATAGACGTGATGACATTCTGGCCCAAGGAGGTGAAGCGTGTGCAGTATTTCGAGAATCCCTCCGACCCCAATTATGAAGGAGTGAGGAACGCGGTCAATTTCATTATGCCCGAGTACGTGGTGGGTGGAGTGAGCAAGGTGGATTTGTTCCAGAGGATTCCGAATCGCGGCAACTATCGAATCGCGTCGAAGTTGGCATATAAGAAGATGACATACGGCTTCATGTTTTCAGACAGATACGAAAGGGACCACCGTTCCGGCATGAAGGGACTGACACAATACAAGGACATCTTCTATGACGGAAAGAAATATGACCTCATAGAGAATACAGCGGAAAGCCATGCCTACAACAGGAGTGACGAAATCAGCTGCGCGTTCAATGCGAGATATCTGTCGGACAATGCCCGGATTACCCATACCTTGTCCTTCGGAAAGGACCGTAATCCCGGAAGCGGCTCACATAGCCGGGACTTCTGGTCCGAGAACCTGTTCGGTTCCTCCACGTCCTCCTTCTATTCGGAGTCGGACAATATCTCTCCGCAGGTTTCGGGCGACTACAATTTCAGGTTGTCCGACAAGTGGAATCTGATTGGGTCATGGCGATACGCATACGCGAAGAACGAGAACTCGTCTGTCAGTCAGACGGGAACGACCGAGGAGATATACAACAGCAACCGGGAAGAAGTGAATTCATTGAGATTTTCGGTTTCGCCGGCTTTTTCCCCCTCGAAATCCTGGACGTTCCAATTAAGAAATGTATGCGATTTAGACTGGTATTCCACGCTTTACGGAGGGTCCGCCAATACGAAACAGACACAATCCCGTCAGCAGATAACCTCCTCCCTTTCCGTTGACTGGGACCTGTCACGCGCCTTAAGTCTGTCCGCCTATCCGGGAGTCTCGGTGTCATTGTGGCAAATCGGCAATGTAAGGCGTCACGCCGTCAATCCGACCGGTGACATATCGGTTCTATGGCGTGTGAGCCGAAAGCTTAGTTTCTCCGGGTCATTGCAATTCTATAAGCAGTCTGCATCCGTAAGCGAATCGAATCCGGTCATGGTAAAGGTATCGGAACTGTTATGGCAGAAGGGTAATCCGTATCTCAAGAATTACAGCGATTGGGACATTTATTTCACCTCTACATATATGCCTAAAAGTTGGCTTATGATGACTTTAGGGGTAGGGTACAATAAAGCATATAATGATATCATCTCAAAATACACCCCTGCGTCACCCGAGGCGGGAGGCCTGATAAAAGAACAGGTGAATACGGGAATTTCCGATATGCTAAGGACGGCCCTGGATATGAACGCCTCATTCCTTGACGGTAGACTTTCAGTGAGTGCCGCTCCCGGATGGAATTACGAATATGCCAGAGGAGAACGCAGGACCGGATTGGGTTACTTCCTCTTTAACGGTAGCGCGGACTATAGAGTCGGTAATTTCAGATTTGAGGTAGAGTATCAGAAAGGGGGTAAAGGTCTGAGAAGCTCCGGAATTGAGAGATACCGGAGGCAGGACAGGTGGTCCGCATCCATGGTCTATGGTACCGGCAACCTGTATCTGAGGTGTCAGGTACAGAACATATTCCACAACAAAAGTAAAGAATGGACCCGCTATGATTCACCTAATTACGTTACGGAATACGACAGCTTTGAAACAGGCAGGTTTTTCAGTATTAACGTGACCTATACATTCGGGTACGGAAAGAAAGTCGATAAAGGCATTGACATAAGCGGACCGGAATCCGTAGAGTCCAGCGTCATGCAGACAAATCGCTGATTTTGTACTTGCCAGTCGAGAGTAGATTTTTTTTAACGACATTAAATCCAGTACCAAGCTCATGAGAAAAACCATATCCATATTTATGATGTGTCTTGCATCCGGCGGTCTTTACGCACAAACCACTGATTCCATACCTGTAGCCAAACAGCTTGAAGAGGTGGTGGTACTTGGAGACAGAGTGTGGATAGATGAGGGTGGTGTAATAAACATAATACCCTCAAAGTCCGAAAAGAAGTTGTCAAACAGTCCGGCGACACTCATAAAATCCTTGCACTTGCCATTTATAAAGGAGAAGGATGGCGCGATTGTGAACGCGGAAGATGATGCCGTACCTATATTCATAAACGGCAAAAGAGCCGATGGTATGGACCTGATGACATTCTGGCCCAAGGAGGTGAAGCGTGTGCAGTATCTTGAGAATCCCTCGGACCCTGATTACGAGGGTGTGAAAGCTGCCGTCAATTTCATAATGCCCGAGTATGTGGTGGGAGGGGTAACCAAAGTTGATTTGTTTCAGCAGATTCCTAATTACGGGGATTATTCGGTCGCTTCAAAATTGGTGTACAAAAAGATGACATACGGCTTCATGTTTTACGACAAATACGAAAGAGAGCACCGTTCCGGCACGAAGGGACTGACACAATACAAGGACATTTTATATGACGGAAAGCAATATGACCTGATAGAGAATACAGCGGAAAGCCATGCCTACAACAGGAACGATAGAATCAGCTGCGCGTTCAACGCGAGATATCTGTCGGACAATGCTCGGATTACCCATACCTTGTCCTTCGGAAAGGACCGTAATCCCGGAAGCGGCTCACATAGCCGGGACTTCTGGTCCGAGAACCTGTTTGGCTCCTCCGCGTCATTCTTTTATTCGGAGTCTGACAATATATCTCCGCAGATTTCGGGCGATTACAATTTCAAGTTATCAGACAAATGGAATTTGATAGGATCGTGGTATTACGCCTACGCAAAGAATAAGAACTCATCCACGAGTCAGACGGGAGAGACAGAGGCGATATACAACAGCAGTCGGGAAGAAGTAAATTCCTTGAGGTTCTCGATTACACCGTCTTTTACTCCATCGGAATCCTGGAGCTTCAAGCTAAGAAATAGATGCAGTCTGGACTGGTATTCGACCCTTTACGAAGGGTCTGCGAATACGAAGCAGACACAAGCGCGCCAAAACATATCCTCTTCGCTTGCAGTCTCCTGGAATCTGTCGCGTTCCGTACGTCTGTCCGCCTACCCTGGAGTCTCGGTGTCATTGTGGCAAATCGGCAATGTCAGGCATCATACCGTCAATCCGATAGGGGATATATCGGCTCTATGGAGAGTGAATCGAAAACTCAGATTTTCCGGGTCATTGAGGTTCGGTGTGTATTCTGCATCCGCAAGCGAATCGAATCCGGTATTGGTAAGGGTATCCGAGCTGTTATGGCATAAGGGTAATCCGTATCTCAAGAATTACAGTTCATCTGACATTTATTTTCATTCCACATATATTCCTAAAGGATGGCTGAGAATGATGTTAGGAATAGGATACGCCAGGACGTATAATCCCATAATATCAGAATATACGCCTGCGTCACCGGAGGCGGGAGGTCTTATAAAGGAATTGGTAAATACGGGAACATTCGACAGGTTAAGGGCTGTTTTGGAAGTTAACGGTTCATTCTTCGAGGATAGACTTTCGGTGAGCCTTTCTCCCGGATGGCGTTACGAATATGCCCGGGGAGAACGCCGTACCGGATTGGGACACTTCCGATTGAGCGGGAGCGCGGACTATACAGTTGGGGATTTCAGATTTGAGGTAGAGTATCAAGGAGCCGGCAAAGGCCTGAGAAGCTCTGGAATCGAGAGATTCAGGTGGCCGGACAGGTGGTCCGCATCCATAGTTTACGGTACCGGCAATCTGTATCTGAGTTGCAAGGTACAGGACATATTCCACAACAAAAGGAAAGAATGGTCCCGTTACGATTCCCCGAATTACCTTACGGAATACGACAGCTTTGAAACAGGAAGGTTTTTCAGTATTAACGTGACCTATACATTCGGATACGGAAAGAAAGTCGATAAAGGCATTGACATAAGCGGACCGGAATCCGTAGAGTCCAGCGTCTTGCAGACAAAATAATCCTTGTCATGTTCAGATGCTTCCGGCAAATAGAACATTCCGATTGCGGGTTGACCTGCATCCGTATGATTGCTAAATCATACGGATGCGATATACCGCTGCGTTATCTTCATGGCATTTCGGACCTTAACAGACTCGGAATGTCCATCAAGGACATGACGTCATGTTGCCGGAAAATAGGAATGGACTCGATGGCGGTGCAGATACGTCCGGAGCATATCGGGAATATGCCTCTGCCGGCAATCCTGTATTGGCAGCAACGGCATTTCGTAGTCCTGTACAAGCATAATCCCTCCAAGAAGAAATATCACATAGCGGACCCCGCGCAGGGAAAGTTGACGTACTCCGAGGCGGATTTCCTGAAATATTGGATACCCGAAGGGAAAGATACCGGCCTGGCCGTCTTGGTGGAACCTAATGAGGAGTTCGGAAGCACCCGTTGCAAGAAAGAGAACAACCTGAGGAATTTTTTCTCCTATCTGTTGCGGTTCTTCAGGATTCATCAGGCGAAATTCATCGTAGCCTTACTGATAACGATATTGATTATGGCCGCGGATTTCGCGGTTCCGTTTTTATTGAAGAGGACTATCGACGAGGGTATAGGGTTGAAGGACGTGAATCTGATTGTACTCCTTTTGCTGGGGCAGCTGGCGGTTTCGGTAGGAGGACTGGTGGCATCCTGCAGTCTGGATTTGATTTTGACCAAGACAGGCCTCGGAATACATCTGGACATGGTAAACACCTTTCTCGAGAGGCTGGCGAGATTTCCGCTTTCCTTTTTCGACAAAAAGGTGAGTTCCGATTTCGTCCAGAAAATCAGCGACCAGTCCAGAATCAAGGACTTTTTACTGTCCTTTCCTAATTCCATGCTTGTGATGCTGCTTACCAGCATAGTGTTTTCCATACTTCTGTTCCATTACAGCGTATTGATTTTCTTCCTGTTCATAGCCATGTCCTTATTGGAGATTCTATGGACCACACTGTTCCTGAATAAAAGGAAAACGCTGGATTATGCGTATTTTACGAATTCCGCTGAAAACAGGAACCATGCCTACGAGCTGACCAACGGAATGGCGGACCTGAAGGTAAACAACGCGGAATCCTCAAGAATAGGAAAATGGAAGGAAACGCAAAAAAACATAAACCGGATATCGATGCAGTCCGCATGGGTCAATATGGCCCAGGGAGGAGGACACACCGTGCTTACGCGGGTCAAGGATTTGTCGGTCATAGGCATAGGGGCCACGATGGTGATATACGGCGACCTGACTATCGGCGCGTTGATGACCCTGGGGTATATCACCGGGCGGCTGTCGGAACCGTTCAAGACTCTGGGCTCTTCCATAAGTTCCCTGCAGAGCGCGTTGCTGTCCTATCAGAGGATAGACGACGTGATACACGATGATACGGAACTGAGAGGAGATGTTAAGTATTCGGAGGCGTCCATCGTGTTCGACGATGTGAGTTTCAAATATGCGGGCGCCGGGTCTCCTTTCGTCATAAAGGACTTCGACCTTGTCGTGGAAAAGGGGAAAGTGACGGCATTGGTGGGCGAAAGCGGATGCGGGAAATCCACTTTGATAAAGCTGATGCTGGGATTCTATATCCCTCAGAAAGGGACCCTGACCCTGAGCGGCCACGATGTGACCGAAGTCGACAATCAGGACTGGCTGAACCACTGCGGGGTAGTGATGCAGGAAGCCCGGATTTTCTCAGGTTCCATATTGGAAAACATCTCCCTGTCCGAAGAGAAGCCGGATAAAGATAAGGCCCTGCATATTTTGGAGACCGTGGGTCTCGGTACGTTCATAGATTCCCTGCCGATGGGGATTCACACTAAAATCGGAGTGGCCGGCATAGAAATGAGCGGCGGCCAGAAACAGAGGCTCATGATAGCCCGCGCATTGTACAAAGACCCGGATTTGCTGTTCCTGGATGAAGCCACCTCTTCCCTGGACGCCAATAATGAGAAATCCATAGTCTCGAATATCAATGCGCTGGGGAAAGGGAAGACTATAGTCATCGCGGCGCATAGACTGAGTACGGTTCAGAACGCGGATAAGATAGTCTTCATACGAGAGGGCCGGATTTCAGAGACAGGAACACATTCCGAGCTGATAGCCCTGAAGGGGGATTATTGGCGACTTGTGAAAAACCAGCTCCAGTTATCCGTGTAGAATCCTCGCGTGTATCCGTCGCGGGGGCGTTTCGGATAAATGTCCCTGCAGGGGCGGCTGATAATAGTGTCTGTCCGAGCGGGCGATAATAATATTTTGGAAAAAGTTTGCACACTTTCGGAAAGTTTACTATTTTTGCAACGGCGCACGGAAGCGCGCTTACCGAAACCGAAGGGGCAAGCACCCCGGCTTTATTAAGGACATTCCGACCGAATTATCTAATATCTAAAATAATGGACAACAAAAGACTTCTTCTGGGCGATGAGGCCCTGGCACTTGGTGCTATAAACGCCGGCCTCTCGGGCGTATACGCCTATCCCGGCACTCCCTCTACCGAAATCACCGAATTCATACAGGGAAATCCCCTGGCCACACAGCGCGGCATCCACTCGCATTGGAGTTCCAACGAGAAGACCGCGATGGAAGAGGCCCTCGGCATGAGCTTCTGTGGCAAACGCGCCATGGTGTGCATGAAGCACGTGGGCCTGAATGTGGCTGCCGACGGCTTTGTGAACTCCGCCATGACAGGTGCCAACGGCGGCCTGGTGGTGGTTTCCGCCGACGACCCCTCCATGCACTCCTCCCAGAATGAGCAGGATTCCCGCTATTACGCGCAGTTCGCTTTCATTCCCACGATGGAACCTTCCTCGCAGCAGGAGGCATACGACATGATGGACTACGCATTCTCCTTCTCCGAGAAGTACAGGATTCCCATGCTTATGCGTATGGTGACCCGTCTGGCGCACTCCCGTGCCGTGGTACAGCCCGGCGAGGTGAAGGAAGAAAACGGACTGACATATCCCGAGAATACACGCCAGTGGGTACTGATGCCCGCCAACTCCAAAGTGCGTTACAGGCAGCTCGTCCAGGACTGGGCCGAGTTCGAGAAGGAGAGCGACAATTCACCCTTCAACCGCTATACGGACGGCAAGGATAAGAGCAAGGGTATCATCGCCAACGGCATAGCTTATAACTATGTGATGGAGTGCTTCCCCGAGGGTTGCCCCTTCCCGGTGCTCAAAATCAGCCAGTATCCGCTTCCCATGGGCCTGATTAAACGTATGGCCGACGAGTGCGAGAGCATCCTCGTAATCGAGGAAGGCCAGCCCTTCATCGAGGAGAGACTGCGCGGCCTGCTCGGCACACCCGTGCCTGTAACCGGCCGTCTTACCGGGCTGCTGCCCCGTACCGGCGAGCTGAATCCCGACCTGGTCCGCGCCGCTCTCGGTCTGAAGGAGCTGGACTGCCAGGCTCCCTCGCAGGTCGTCATGCCTCGTCCGCCGGCATTGTGCCAGGGCTGCAGCCACCGCGATGTGTACACCGCCCTTAACGATACGCTCGCCACATACAAAGACCCGAAAGTGTTCGGCGACATAGGTTGCTACACTCTGGGCTGGCTCACTCCGTTCAACGCCATCGACACTGTGGTGGACATGGGTGCCTCCATCTCTATGGCCAAAGGCGCCGCAGACGCCGGCCAGCATCCCTCGGTGGCCATCATAGGCGACTCCACATTCACACACTCGGGCATGACTCCTCTGCTGGATGCGGTGAACGAGAACTCAAGCATCGTAGTCGTCATTTCCGATAACCTGACCACAGGCATGACAGGCGGTCAGGACAGCCAGGGCACCGGCAAGCTGGAGCAAATCTGCATCGGTCTCGGCGTAGACCCCGCTCATGTGCGCACTATCGACGCTCTGCCCAAGACCCACGCCGAGATGACAGCCCTCTTCCGCGAGGAAATCGAATACCCCGGCACCAGTGTGGTAATCTGCCGCCGCGAGTGCATACAGACGGCGCGTCGCCACGCTTCCGGTCAGAAAGGCCGCACCACCAAAGGCTGATATCCTCAACCCTATGAGCGGGGCTAAACGCGCTCCGCTCAGGGATAATCTTAACCACTTCAAGACTTAAAAGACATGAAAACAGATATAGTATTGGCCGGTGTAGGCGGCCAGGGCATCCTCTCCATTGCCACCATTCTGGGCGCAGCCGCCCTGAAAGACAACCTTCACATCAAGCAGGCCGAGGTTCACGGCATGAGCCAGCGTGGCGGCGACGTGCAGAGCAATCTCCGCATATCCTCCTCACCCATCAGTTCCGACCTTATTCCCATGGGAGGCGCGGACCTCGTGGTTTCCCTCGAACCCATGGAGGCGCTCCGCTACGTACAGTGGCTCAAGCCCCAGGGCTGGATTGTCACCAACACCGTCCCCTTCGTCAACATAGGCAACTATCCGGAGGCCGGGACTCTGGACAAGGAGCTGCACGCATGGCCCAACACGGTGGCTTTCGATATGGACGAGATGGCCAAGAATGTAGCCACAGCCCGTTCCTCGAATATGGTTCTGCTCGGTGCCGCAGCACCTTTCATCGAGCTGGAAACGGAGAAAATAGAAGAAGGCATCCGCAGCGTATTCGCCGTTAAGGGCGAAAAGATAGTGGAGTCCAACATCGCCGCATTCCGCGCCGGTCTGGAGTATACCAAGGCACTGCTTGAATCCCGCAAATAAATTCCATATATAGCCTCGTGAGCCAGAAGAATGGCCCACGGGGCGTTTCTCTCTTTCTAATACCATCAATTCAAAACCAACACACAGAGTTATGTTTCCACTTTCACGCAAAGAGCTTGAATCCGCAATGGGCAAGCTCGGCATCAACGACATAGCCGATGCCACTATCCGCCAGATATCGGCACTGGCCTCTTTCCTCGAAGAACAGGCAGGCGAGAAAATGATTCACCTGGAGATAGGAAATCCCGGTCTGCCCGCCAACGCCCTCGGCGTGGAGACAGAGCGCGAGGTGCTTCGTCGCGGCATAGCCAACCAGTACCCCAATATCGCCGGTGTACCCCGTCTCAAGGAGAACGGTTCCCGTTTCCTGAAGGCTTTCCTGGACATCGACGTTCCCTCGGAATACATCATTCCCACAGTAGGCTCCATGCAGGGCGGTTATGCCCTGATGCTGCTGCTTGCCCACCGCGACGCCAAGCGCGACACGATGCTGTTTATCAATCCCGGATTCCCCGCACAGCGATATCAGGCCAAGATTCTCGGTCTGAAGGAGGCTTCTTTCGACATTTATTCCTACCGAGGCAAGGCTCTTGAGGCGAAGTTGGAGGAGTTCTTCTCCAAAGGCAACATCACGGCCATACTCTACGGAACACCCAACAATCCGGCATGGATTAACCTTACCGAGGAGGAGCTGGAGATTATAGGCCGTCTCTGCACCAAGTACAATGTAATAGCCATCGAGGACCTGGCATACGTAGGTATGGACTTCCGTACCAATTTCGGCGAGCCTTACAAAGAGCCTTTTGTCCCCACGGTGGCCAAGTTCACCGACAATTACGTCCTTATGGTGTCCGCCTCCAAGATTTTCAGCTATGCCGGCCAGCGCATAGCCATGATTTGCTTCTCCCCCAAGGTGGCCGACACCGAATGTAAGTCCATACAGGAATATTTCGGCATGCCCACCTATCTGAAAGCCTTCGTATTCGGAGTTCTGTACGCCCTTTCGTCGGGTACGGCCCACTCCGCGCAGCATGCCATGGCCACGATGCTCGGTGCCGCGGTAGACGGTCGTCTCAACTTTGTGGAGGACTGCCGCGAGTACGAGCGCCTCGGCGGTCGCGCCAAGGAGTGTTTCCTGGACAACGGCTTCCATATCATCTATGCCAAGGACGGAGACCAGGATATCTCGGACGGTTTCTTCTTCACCTCCGGCTACAAGGACATGAGCAGCGCCGAGCTGCAGGCCGAACTGTTGCGTTACGGCATCGCTTCCATCTCCCTGCCCTCCACCGGTTCAGAGCAGAACGGTCTGCGCGTATGCGTATCCATGCTCAAGGGTGACGAGATGTTCGACACCCTCAACGAGCGTCTGGAACAATTCAGCAAAGAGCATTAACCAACCCATTTTAACAGCCTCCAAGACTCTATGGACATCAAATATATGAGCGCCGCCGAGGCGATGAAACTCATCAAGCCCGGCCACCATATCTATATTCAGGGCAGCACATCCATTCCCGAGGTGCTGTGCCAGGCATTGGCAGACCGTGGACATGAACTCAGCGACATCACCATCTACAGCGGCTTCGCTGTGGGAAAAGGCCCCGCTCCTTACTGTAAGCCCGAGTTCCGCGACACTTTCTTTGTAGACTCCTTCTTTGTCAACAATTCCGTGCGCAAGTGGATAAACGAGGGTTATGGCTCTGTGACTCCCAAGTTCCTCGGCGAGGTGCCGGACCTGTTCCGTGACGGCACATGGCCGCTGGACGTGGCGCTGATTAACTGCTCCCTCCCCAACGAGGACGGTTATGTCAGCTTCGGCGTAAGCGCCGACCTGGCCACGGCCGCCGTGGAGTGCGCGCGCATAGTAATCGCGCAGATTAATCCGCAGATGCCTTTCTCTTACGGAGACCCGGTGGTACATGTGTCACGTCTGGACGCGGCTGTGGAGGTAGATGACCCCCTGGTGGAGGTGCCTACCGCCGTGCCTACCGAGAAGGAGATAAAAATCGGCAATTACATCGCCGAGCTCATTCCTGACGGCGCCACTATGCAGATAGGCGTGGGCGGTATTCCCAACGCCGTGTTGAGCGCTTTGAGCAACCACAAGCACCTGGGCCTGCACACCGAGGCCATGACCGACGGCGTGCTGCCGCTGCTGGAAAAAGGTATCATAGACAATTCACAGAAGAGAATAGAGCCCGGTAAGTCTGTGGCTTCCCTGGCCCTCGGTTCCCGCCGTCTGTATGACTATATGGACTACAACAAGGACATCGTCTTCCGTGATGTGAAGTGGACCAACGACCCCTTCATCATTGCCCAGAATCCGAAGGTGATGAGCATCAACTCCTGCCTGGAAGTAGACCTCACCGGTCAGGTTTGCGCCGACTCCATAGGTACCCGCATCTTCTCCGGCGTGGGAGGCCAGCACGACTTCGTGTACGGCTCCAGCCGCTCGGAAGGGGGGATTTCCTTCCTGGCCATGCTTGCCACCACAAATAAGGGCGAGAACAAGATTAAACCGGTGCTGACACCTGGCGCCGGTGTGGTGACCACACGTTTCCAGACACAGTACCTGGTGACTGAATACGGCATTGTGAACCTCAGAGGCAAGAACATAGCGGAGCGCGCCAAGCTGCTTATCAGCGTCGCCGCTCCGGAGTTCCGCGAGGAGCTTGACCGTGCCGCCGCTGAACGCTTCGGCCGCGCATACCTACGCCTTAAGTAAATCCCTCCAAGGACCCTATATCACGAGTCGGGCGGCGCAGCTTAAGTAAGCTGCGCCG
>ERZ860264.671-NODE-671-length-29313-cov-5.806309_pt1 | contig 29313 bp, 19 predicted proteins | sample MGYA00509980_ERZ860264 | MGnify/ENA primary metagenome ERZ860264 (study PRJEB30046, sample SAMN00715212) | human gut metagenome | study: EMG produced TPA metagenomics assembly of the A metagenome-wide association study of gut microbiota in type 2... | reverse complement strand
TCGTTTAATTAGACGAGGCGACTCTTTATTGCTTTTCCTTTCGCTGAATAGTTACCTATATTTGCAAATGTGAAACAGTCATAAACTCACATCCTCTGAGTCTGTCACTGTGAAAGTCCGCTATTTATGCCTATCTAATATAATGACACAATGTCGACACTTACACTACTTCATTCGCCTGCCCTACAGGAGTCGCACAACCGACTGTAAACAGGTTGAGTTGTGTACGGTAAGGTGAACCGTTATTCTCTTATGAAAAATCACCGTGCAAAGTTCGTCCCTGACAGGACTCGTAACTTGTCAAGTAACTTTGATTTACTGTCTTATCGCCACTCTCTCCCCCCTCTCTCTTTCCTCTCTCCTCACTTTTTGTCCCCCTGAACGAAAGTCCCTTGGAATTCCCTTGAAATTTTAAAAAGTCAGACCGCTTTAAGGATATACCGTGAATTTTTGCTAATTTTGCAGCGAATTTGCGGGCTGTCCCGCAAGTTCGCGAATCATGAGTGGCATTTATGCCGGTACGCACTCGCCCGTATGGCGTTGTGCGTGTCCAGGGAACCGGGTGAGAATCCCGGACAGACCCGCTGCTGTATTTCCTCGCGCCATGGATGTTAAGTCAAAACCTCCCTGTGCGCGACATTGCCGGACCGCGCCCCGCGCGTCACTTCGGTCACTGGCCCCTAAGGGCCGGGAAGGCCGTCCGGCAATGAGGATAAGCCAGAAGACCTGCTTGTATTCGCGGCTCCGTCAGCTAACGAGGAATATCGCTGCGGGCATCACCTTTCGGGATTCGGACCACCCTTTTTCCCGATGGGTGTTCCTGTTGTATACCGCGATTAGGTTTTCCTGCTGTCGGCGCCTCCCGCCGGCAGATTTTTTTAACCCTATATCGTATATATGAACAGAATTGTAACTTTACTCAGCGTAGCGGCACTGGCCATATCGCCCATGTCCGCTTTGGAATCGGGTACAATCGGAGAGTACGCTCTGGACCCCGCCCCCGGCGATGTCTCCGCACTCTCCACTATCAGGATTGACTTCCCCTCCACCGGCGCCTTCGGCATCGACTTCCCCGATGCCGAGAAAATCAAGGCCATCACCCTCACTTCCGGAACGGCTTCATATTACGCCGTCAAATCCGACTACACGGGCTCCTCGCACGTAGTGCTGCACTTCGCTCCACAGGGAAGCGAGGATGAGGTAGAGACGCTGCCCGCCGGCACATACACCCTCGACATCCCGGCCCGGACCTTTTACGAATTTTACAGCACTACCAAATTCAACGACGAGATTACCGCCGTCTACACTGTGACAGGTGGCGGCGGCGAGCCGGAAAAGCCGAATGTGTTCGCCGACCCGGTGATAAGTCCTGCGCCTGACAAGGCCTATGGCTCACTGGAACGTGTCTCGATCACCTTCCCCGAACTTGAGAACGGTCTGGAATGGCCTTTGTCTGACATCAGCAAAATCACACTTCAGAAAGAGGGTGACGAAACGGTCTATATCGCCAACACTCCTACGGTTTCCGGCTCAGGCTACAACACCGTCTCTTTCGGATTCAACAAGGCCGACCACACCATGTCCGAGACTCTGGTATTCAAAGAGGCCGGCACTTACACCGTCACTCTTGAAGCCGGTGCCCTAAGCGAATACCAGCATCCCGAATCCACCTCTCCAGCCATGAGTTTCACCTACTTCGTAGACCCCACACTCGACTTCACTTATCTCATATCTCCTACTCCCGAGGTATGCTACGAAAACCTCGGCGAGCTGCGTGTCAGCGCCGGCACGGAGGGTCAGACAATGAAGATTGCGGACAGCTCCAAGCGTGCCACCCTAAGCTGCGAAGACACCTCCCTGGCTCTCGATGCCTCCGAAGCCGACGGCTCCGTACTGCTTAAAGTCAAGATGGTCGGCTCTCTGCTCCCCGGTGACTGGACGCTCACTATCCCGGCCGGTCTGCTGGTATGTGTTCCTGAAAGCGGCGACTATGAGATGCTCAACCGCGAACCCATCACTGCCGTCTACAAGGTGCGCGAACCCATGACTTTCAACTACACCGTCAGCCCCGCCTCCGGGGCGGTGGTGGAACTGCTCAACACCGTCACCGTCACCTTCGCCGGCGAAGGACTCAAGCAGGTGGGCTTTGCCCCCGAGGCCGGCGGCGTGCTGCTCAGCGGCGATGCCATAGAGGAACCTGTGGAGATGAACGCCACGACTTCAGGCTACAGCGTAGACCTGAAATGCAACGCCGACCTCCCCGACGGCCTCTACGTCGTGAACGTACCGGAAGGCTTCCTGTTCACCACCGACTCCAACGGCCTGCAGACCAAGGTACCTGCTTTCTCACTCACATATACCGTCGCAGCTCCCGAAGTACCTGACTTCGCCGAAGGCATAATCGTACTCAACGAGGGCTGGTTCGGCCACGACACCGGTTCCGTCAACTTCTTCCCCACCGACGGCGTGCCCTACTACAACGCTTTCACAGCCATGAACCCCACATCCTCATTAGGCACCACCACCGAGTCCGGACAAGTATTCGGCAACCGCGTCTTTGTCGTCAGCAAGATGTCTCCCTATCTGGTGGGCCTGAACGCCACCACATTTAAGGAAGTAGGTTCTCTGACTGAAATCAATGCCGAGGCGAATCCGCAGGCCCACTCCTTCTGTGCCGTAAATGACCACAAGGGCTACCTTTCCACCTCCGATGGCCTCTACATAGTGGACCTCGACACCTATACAGTGAGCGGACAGCTCACCGCCGGATGGATGGTTTCTCACAAATTCGGCCAGATGGTACGCTACGGCAACCGCGTATTCGCCGTCAGTCAGCTGGACGGCATAGTGGCCATAGACATCGACACCGATGAGATGGAATGTATTGACCTGCCCACTGCCGCCGCCCTCACTGTAAGCGCCAACGGCTCTCTGTATGCGGCCACCCTGAACGAGGACAGCGAAATAGTGAAGATTGACCCCTATACCTTCGGACTTGAAAACATCGACATCAAAGCCGACAAGGCAAAGATACAGAATCCCTGGAGCACCTGGTGCGAATCAGCCTTCGTCGCTGACCGCGACAAGGAGGCAATCTACCTCGTGCCCGCAGGCTGGAACCCACGCACGGTTGCCAGATATGACCTCGCCACCGGCGAATACACCGCAGACTTCTTCACTCTGCCCGGCACCGCCGACGGCCTGACAGACAACCGCATCCTCTATGGCCAGGGCATCAGCATCGACCCCGCCACCGGCTACATAACGGTCCTCGCCACCGAAGACGGCTACGGCACCCACTACCAGCACAACTGGCTCTACTTCTACGACCCCGCTACCGGCAAGCCCGTGGAAGAGAAGACTGTGGCACTACGCGACTACTATTGGTTCCCAGCCATGGCTCTCTATCCCTCATTCAGCGCTCCTGAAGTACAGATTGAGCCCGTGACCATGCACAAAGGCGAGGCCGACCCCTCCATTAACCTGGCCGCCGCCACCACTCTCGAAGTCGGCAATCCCCACCTGGTGGTCTACGACGCCGGCTCCTCCGACACCGGTGTCTTCACCTTCTCCCTCACGCCCGAAGGACTGCTTACCCTGACCTCCGGCAACGTAGGGAAAGCCACCCTGACGGTCACAGCCTCCTACCAGGGCCGAGAGGCCACTTTCGAGACCGAAGTGACCGTAGACGACCCCGCCGGCTTCCTCAGTCCCGAGGCCGCACCCGCTTCCGACGACATCTACACCACTACCGGCATCCTGGTTAAGCGCAATGCCACCAAAGCCGACATAGACGCCCTCCCCGCAGGCATATACATCGTAGGCGGAAAGAAAGTCGCAGTCCGCTGATTCCCCTGAACCCATAACTCAGTCGGTGCGGAACCGGATATCCGGTTCCGCACCGACTGAAAATATCCAATCACTTATACTGATTATTCTGTGATACATCCTGTATCACAGAAGCATTAAAGACAGTACCCTCTGAAATCTCAGGCATACTGCCTTTCATACATTTAGTCGTTGCGGGTCTCCCGAACCACAAGGCTATATAACTATACGCCAAACACTTAAACAGGATGCGCTTTCAAGTCCATGGGTAATATAGAATGTTTATACCCATTTGCAAGACACTAAAAAGCATTTTAACAAATCAGCTTGAAGCCCTTTATTTTACACAAATCTGAGTTAGAATATTCTACTAAATACAAATTATTTTTAAAATAATATTGAAAATACTTGGGAATTTTAAAATTAGTTGTTAAATTTGTAACGTAATGACAAACTAAATGCCTATTTAACTATTGCGAGTAAGGAGGTCGTAAAAAACTGAAAAATAGACAAATACGCTGTTGTTTCAAAGAAACTTTCATTGTTTGACTTTTAAATGGTGGACTTATGAAAAAGATTTTTACGATTTTGCTCACCCTGTTTTGTAGCGTCGTGCTGTTCCAAGGAATGGCTTTGAACAGGGTCGTCACTAAGGATGAAGCGTTTTCCTTAGTGAAAAAGGAATTTGCCAATAATACCGACATGGATTATTATCTTGTTCAGGACGGAAATGCTTCTTTTTGGACATTCTTTGTTGATGCCGAGCCTATGAAAGGCTGGGAACATAATTGCTACACCGTTAAAGTTCCAAGAGTCATAGATACCTCCGTTTCAACCGTTCCATTGAGAAAAACAGCACAACGAATGCCCGGTTCAGAAGAGTATATTTCGTTGGAATTGAACAGTGTAAAAAAGATAGGTGCTATGAATGATGTAAGCAAACCGTATGTGCCCGAAACATACCAAAATCTTTCTGCATCAGAACTTGCTGTTTCTCGTAGAACTTATGCCATTATCTTAAGTGGTGGTGCTAATATAAAGATTAATGGCGAGCGCTTCTGGAACGATTGTTCTTTTATTTATCAGACACTCGTGAACAGGTATGGTGTACCTAAGAGTAATATCATTCCAATAATGTCAGACGGAAATAACCCTGAGGCAGACATGAAATTAGTTGGAGGAGATTGTGTATCTCAGAATCTTGACCTTGATGGCGATGGTGAACCTGATATAGAACTTGCTGCTACGAAAGTTAATATTAAATCATCTCTTCAATTTTTATATGATAGAATGGGTAAAGATGACCAACTTTTTTTCTATGTCATAGACCATGGTGGTAAATATAGAAAAGGTTCCTATATATGCCTTTGGGGATATGAGAAATTGTATGATTATGCTTTGGCAGATTTATTGGAACCGTTTTGCCAAAAAGGAATAAACGTCAATGTTGTGCTGGGTCAGTGTCATGCCGGAGGCTTTAACGATGATTTGACAAAAGTCGGATGTGTAGTAGCCTCTGCATGTACCGGTGAGGAATCTTCTAATTCAACCGTCGATATGTATTATGATGAATTTGTTTATCACTGGACATCAGCGGTGAATGGCGCTGATCATTGTGGCAATCCTGTTAACGCAGATACTAATAGCGATGGTTATGTTTCTATGGAGGAGGCCTTTGAATATGCTAAGAATAACGATGTTTATGCTTTTGAGGATTCTCCTGATAGGGAAACCCCGCAATATACGTCAACACCACTTTCAATAGGTGAAGACCTGTCGTTCATTCGCATTCCCGATTCAAAAGACATTTATATTAAGGATAATGACGATGATACGGGAGTTCAACCTAATATCAGTACGGACAAATCATGGATAAGCCCTTCAATATGGGTCAGGAATGTCGATGACGGTGTGGAGGAACATGAGAATCCTTATTATTCATCAGACCATACATCCGCGTTTATATATGTGAAGATTCATAACAGAGGGCGTGAAAACTATACCGGCGGAAAATGGCTGCACCTTTATTGGGGCAAGGCTGCCACGGCATTTACGAATGATGTTTGGAAAGGTAATGAAACGTATAATGGCAGATATGTGACAGGCGGTAGATTTGAGCCGATAAGTATACCGCCTATAAACGCTGGCGATTCCATTGTTATAAAACATACCTGGGCATTGCCCTCCATGATGTCAGACATCTCGGCAAACGAGAAACATCATTTTTGCTTCAAGGCTAAGATAGACAATTCATCCTTGAACAGAGTGGTGGAATCAGACTGTAATTTCAGCAGAGTCTTAAGTAGTAACGATGTGGCGCAGTCTAATTTTTCGGTAATAACGAATAAGGAACTGTCAAAAAAGACAGCAATATATGTAAGGAACAATACATCTTCTACTCAAAAATATTCCCTTGAGTTACGTCCCCGCTCCGGAAACGATGGCGTTTATAGATTGCTTGCCATAGAGATGACTATGAGTGACAAAATCTATAATGCCTGGGTAAAAGGAGGGAAACGTTGCCAATCAGTGGTAGTGGCTTCTGACAATACAGACAAGAGCGTACAATTCACTTCTCCTGACAGCAAACTTGAAGACATCACTCTTAACGCTGGAGAATTTGATGTCGTGTATTTGAAAATCACTTATAAAGACCACTCGCAATTTCCCACCGGTCACTTTACATTCGACCTGATGCAAAAGGACGAAAACGGCAATATAGTTGGAGGAGAAGTAGTTGATGTTTCATTATTAATTATCAAGCCGACTGACCCTCCCGTTATAATAATATCGGACCTTAATGCCGATGGTACTGTAACTCTTTCGGCTCAGGCTCCCTCCTGTTCAGACCTTGCCTGGATTGATGGGAAAAGCAATCTGATAGGCGATACCGAATCTGTGACTGTAAATCCCAGAGTGACCGGCAAGACTTATACACTGCTTGCTGTCAACGAAGAAGGTGAGTTGGCATCGGAGAGCATCGATCTGGACGTTTTACTCTCCATAAAAGGAATCAGCTATATAGAGGCGACTCAGAGCGCGGAAGTCGAATTGGCAGCTCCGGCACCAAGGGGGGCTGAACTGGTGATAGTATCCGCTTTAGACGGTCAGCAGCAACATTTCGAAGCGGTTCCCGTCGGCAATAACAAAGTCGTGATAAATGTAGCCGACTTACCCTCCGGTTTATATGCGATTTCATATATTGTCAATTCACAAGTCGTTGACAGTAAAAAATTCAATAAATAACTTTAAGTTCCTCAGCAGCAATTCAACATCGAGATTGCTGCTGAGGGGATGGTACTTAGTTTATTAATTTAAAAATATTACATAATATGAATAAGAAAGGAATAAAATTGTGGCCTGTAGGAATTGCTTTGGTTGGACTATTTGCTTGCAGTCAGTCGGTTGAGGCTCAGAATATAGTTAAAGTTGCTTTGGACGGAAGTAAAAATATTAAAGCACTTCTTGGAGAAAGCATAAATAATGTAGACTCTTTGGTGGTAAGTGGTAAAATGACCGATGAGGATTTTGAAGCTGTAAGGATGGCCTCAATCTACGGTCAGCTGACCGGTCTCAATATAGAGAGTGTAACCTTTGAGGATAACAGGTTGCCGGAAGGTGCTTTTGACGGTGCGGACCCAAAGGTAAACATGACAACTGCCAAGTTCCGGTATATTACACTCCCTGATAATTTGGTGTCATTAGGCGCTTTCGCGTTTCAATTTTGTCCTGAATTGAAAAATGTGAATATACCCGTGACACTGAAAGAATTAGGAGGTTACACGTTTTTCGAATGTCACGAGATTTTCAAAGGACAATGCTTGGAGATTCCGACTGATGTTACAGTTATCCCTTCTTTATGCTTTTGTTATTGCGAAGGAATTGGCGATGTCAAGTTCCCTGACGGGCTCAAACGTATAGAGAACGGTGCTTTCGTCAATTGTAATTTTAACAACATGATATTACCGGAAAATTTAGAATATATTGGTCCTGATGCTTTTTTGTACGTGGACTACGAACAAGAAGCTGCAAGCGAAAGAAATAATGCCATAAAAGGGGACATTTATTGTAAAGCAGTTAATCCTCCGGTATGCGATGACGATAACAGGGGTAAGTGGCCCTTTGTGGCTGATGCGGAGAAGACGGTTTATGTGCCCGTAGGTTCGGCGGAGGCTTACCGCAATGCTCCCGGATGGAGACTGTTTACAAAATTTGTTGAATTAGAGGAGTTTCCTACCACTGGCTTAACTGAGTTGGCTATGCCGAATGTCGATGCCGCTGTCTATGACCTGCAAGGGAACAGGGTGACAGCCCCCGTGAAAGGACAAATCTACATCTCTGAGGGCAAGAAGTTCATAGCCCGCTGACCGCTTACGAATAAGCGGTTACGGGTCTCCGTTCAATGTTTGCGGGTCAGAGAGACCCGCAAACACTGTTTTGCTTTAAAAAGTCAATGTCTTTGAGGCTATTGAAGTTAGCCTCAAAGACATTTGCATAAGGCTATAGGAGGATTAGCGGCAATGACCTTTTCCACAGCAGCCTTCACCTTCTTTGTGGTCATGGTCGCAGTGGCCTTTTTCGTGGTTTCCGCAGCAGCCCTCGCCCTCCTTGTGGTCGTGGTCGCAGTGGCAGTCGCCGTTGTCGTGGCCTCCGCAGTGGCCGCAGTGACAGTGGTGCGGCGGATTGAGTTCGTCGGGAGTAGCGTCCCGGACGGTATCTATCTCGCCTTCATAACGGACGGTGAGGCCGGCAAAGGGGTGGTTGAAATCCATCTTCACACCCTTGTCGTCAACCTCAAGCACACGGCCTTTGACCATGAAGCCTTCCTGAGTCATCATAGGGAGTTCGGCTCCTACCGCCACTTCGGAGGCGAGCTTGCCGTCGCGCATGAAGATATCGCGGTCCAAAGTCACCACATTCTCTTCGTAGCGGGGACCGAAAGCGGCTTCGGGGGGCAGGGTTACGGAAAACCTGTCACACTCGCCAAGGCCTTTCATGGCCTCTATAAGGCCGGGCACCACATCGTCGCTCACGCCATAGACCATGACATCGGGGGCATCGGCCGGGGTTTCGAACAGCAGTTCGCCGTTCTTATCGTTGTAAACTCTGTAGGCGTAGGCCACGAATTTTTCGGGTCCTACAGTCTGCTTTGTATTCATATTCGGTTATTTGTTTTTAGTCAAGTATTATTTCTTTGCCCGAGGTGACTTGTTCGTCAGAATTTTCGGGGTATTTGATATTGTATTGTTCTATAAGCGGCTGTACGTTGAAATAGAATCCGGCAGGAGTCTTCGAGGAGGGGATACGGTCGGGGTCAGAGGGATGTACCTTCAGATAGTCGAATCCGGGTTCCACAAAGTTGTAGTCATCCACATCGTATCCAAGCACTTCGAGCAGGAAATACTCATGGTCCGGACTTATGACCACAAAGGGGTCCTCGACACTCTTGCCGGTGCCGGAGGATATGATGGCGCCCAAAAGGTTCTCCAGGCGGTAGTCCCACATACGGGCGCTCATCTTCTTGCCCATATCCTGGAGCAAGCGGGAGAGCATATACATGCTCTGGATGTCAAAGGGATTGTCGTCCAAGGCAAGTTTGGCATTGTTCACTATCTCCTGCTGTTCGCGCAAAGAGCGTCTCTCAGCCTCCTTATAGAGTCTGTTCAGCTCATACACACCGAGATTCTTTCCCTGGTGGGCTTTGAATGTGGAGTCGCGGCGCTGCATGGCGGCACGGTTCAGGTTCAGGAGCGAGTCCGTGCGGTCCGTATAATCGCTCTTGCGGTAAGGATTGTAATCCTCCTGGAACATCGAGCCGAAATAGTAATAGCGGAATTGCTCGGGAGTCATCACCGTGTCGTTGGCCTCATACAGGGCTTTGAGCTTGGGATAATAGAACGAAGAGGCGGGATTCTGCGTAGCACGCTTTATCTGCTCCAGGTCCGGTTTCTCCACCTTGAGTTTTTTCTGGGCGGAAGCCTGCGGTACGGCCACGCACAACATTAGCAGCAGCGGGAATATTGCAGTCAATATCTTTTTCATCTTTTTAGTCTTGGGGTTCAATTGATTCAGAGAGGCAGAGTGTATGTGACAAAGAGGTACAGTATGGCCACCACACCCAACATCATCGCCGAAACGGCCACGGGGAAACCTTTGGCCAGCAAATAAGAGAAAAATCTGGAGCGTGACATACTCAGCTCCATTCCCTTGGGAGTGCGGGTGAAAAGCAGATATCCCAGGAAAACACCTGCCAGCACGCCCAGACACATCATTGAGTAGACAAAGCCGAGACTATGACTCAGCGAGTATGCCATCATGCCGACTATCATTCCGGCCAGCGCGCCCAGACTCATATAGCCCATGCCGCGTGTCTGCGACATTACGGCCACCGGTTGCAAGGCGCTCACGCCGGTCACCACAAGGGTGAGGCAAAGCCATGTCACAAGCATATTCACGTTCATGGGCAGCTGACCGGACAGATACACCGAGCCGAAGGCCAGGAAAGCAGCCACGGGCCCGAGCATCTCGCGCCGAAACAGGAGCAGGACACTCACGCCGAACAACAGTACAGCCAATATGACAAAGAGCATACTCATAATTAACAGGGTTTTATATTTTAACGCCCGGAGCGCACGAATTATTTTTTAAACAAGGTTAAAAATGGGCACAGCCGTAAGCCGTCAGGCGTGATGCTTGCGTTCCGGATACGCCACACGGGTGTGGTATATCGTGGAGAGACGTCGCTTGAATGTGTCCTTGATTTTGTCTATATCGGCAAAGGAGACAGGACTTTCGCGGAAGCGCCCCTCGGCTACCTGACCGTCTATAATCCTGTCTACCAGTTCGGAGATGCTTTCCGGAGTATACTCTTTCAGAGAGCGGGAAGCGGCCTCCACGGCATCGGCCATCATCAGCAATGCCGTCTCCTTGCTCTGGGGGTCAGGACCGGGATATCGGAAAGGCGCAGGGTCTGCCTCCCCTGTCGGAGAATTATTGCAGGCCATGTTGTAGAAATACTTGGTAAGGCCGCGTCCGTGATGCTCGCGGATGAAGTCTACAATCATCTTGGGGAGTTTGGATTTGCGGGCCAGTGCCTCACCCTCCATGACGTGGCTGATTATCTTGCGGGCCGAGGTTTCGGGGTCAAGTCCGTTGTGGGGATTCACTCCGTGCTGGTTCTCGGTAAAGAACACGGGAGTAATCATCTTGCCGATGTCATGGTAGAGCGCGCCGGTACGCACCAGCTGGGTGTTCGCTCCTATGGCACGTGCGGCGTCGGAGGCCAGGGTGCTGACCTGGATGGAGTGCTGGAATGTGCCTGGAGCCTCTTCGGCCAGACGGCGCAACAGCGGATTGTTGATGTCGCTCAGTTCAACCAGGGTGACGGTGCTGGTGAAGCCGAATATTTTCTCCGCCAGGAATATAAGCACGTATGTGATGGAGAAAAGTACCGCGTTGACACCGTATGCCATGAACATACGCCAGTCTAAGTCGTGGAGTTCGCCGCCGGACATGACAATGAGCAGGACTCCCGTCACCGAATAGGAGACAAATACTATAAAGGATGTGCGCAACAGCTGGCTGCGGCGGGTGAGCTGATTCAGGCTCACCAAGGCCATGAAGCCGGTAATCACCTCGCTGATAATGAACTGGAACTGGTACGTGGCCACAAGCACACACAGCATACACATCACCAGCAGAGTCATGAAAGCGGTGCGGGAGTCGATGAATATCAGCACCATAACAGGCACTATGCAGAAGGGGGTGAGGTAGAGTCCCAAGGAGAAATTCTCAAACATAAGGGCGGCCATCACAGTGAATATAGTGATGAGCGAGACTATGAAGCATAACTGGGAAACAGAGGAGAACACCTTCGGACGATACACGCCCAGATACAGATAAAGCATCCCGAAGACAATAAGGACGTAGAGGAGCTGGGCGAGGAAGACGGTTATGTCCCGGGTGTGGTCCTTCTCGTTGCTCTTGGAGAGCATTTCCTCGTATGTCTGGAGGTTCCGGTAAATCTGCGGGGTGATGATTTCGCCTCGGTCCACAATTCTCTGGCCCTGTCTGATTTTGCCCTGTCCGGCATTGACGGACTGCAGCTCCAGGGCCATGAACTTGTCATTGTTTTCTTTGTCGATATCTACATTGGGGGTTATAATCTGATTCAGCACCGCCACGTCCAGGCTGTCAAGCGGAGACAAGAAAGTAGCGTTGGGGTCATAGTTGTCCACCACCCACTTGGCTGCTTCGCTGGGCGAGCGCATATTGGAGCCGTCGATGGAAACCGCTGTGTTGCCGTCGGGCGAGGAGACGCTGCGCAGGGAGTGGGAAGCGGACTGCATGAGCCGCTTCTTAAGGGTTTCCGGGACAACGCCCACTTCGTATACGCGGCTCAGGAGCATGGCCAGCTTGTTCACCTTAAACATCTGCACATTGTGGGTAATGAGCATCTTGCGCAGGTCCGCCATGTCGGGATGGCTCATATTGACATAGGGAGCGAAATTGCGGGTTATGGAGTCTGTCTGATGGCGGTTGGTAGTGGAGTCCAGATAGATTGGTATGTCGAAGGGAGCTGTAAGCAAGGCATAGCGCCAGGGCTGCCCCTCCTCGTAGATGTAGGCTGAACGGTCCGAGCGAGGCAGAGTAAGGACAATGGCGGCCACAGCCAACAGGACAATCAGGATTTTAAGGAATGTTTGCTTCTTCATAAGTTATGCGGAGAGTCAGGAAATACGTTTGGCGAACTTCACCCCTTTAATGGCTGTGAGGCGTGCGCACAGTTCCTCTATGGCATGCGCGTCCGGGGTGTTCAGGCATAGGGTGCAGTGGAATATTCCCTCGGCGGTGTCAATGTTCATGGCCTTTAGAGATACGCGGGAATAGGTACACACCTCATGCACCACATCTTCCAGGATGCCTGAACGGTCTATGCCGTCCACCTTGACGGAGGCGGAGAATCTGGAACTGGTGCCGTGCCAGCGGGTATCCACCAGACGGGAGCCGTACTGGCTCTTCAGCCTCTGGGCACGCGGACAGTCCACCTTATGCAGCACCACCGTCTCATCGTCGTCCACAAATCCGAGCACATCATCGCCGGGAAGCGGCGAGCAACAGGCCTCGATGCGGAAGTTGGGGGGAGTGGCCTCGGGGTGCAGCATATAGATTTTGCGGCGGTCTATGGGCTCAGGCTTGGGAGCGTTCTCCTTTTCAGCCGAAGAGCGGCGGGAGGAGAAGGGATTTCGAAGCAGCCGGGAGAGCAGTGAGAAGCGTCCCTTTCCGGTTCCCTTTATGGCCTGTGCCGGGTCATCTATTTCGTCGGACGCGAGCATCGTGTAAAACTCCTCCTCGCTCTGCAGGTTGTAGTAAGCCAGCACACGGCTCATCAGTCCCTCTGAGGGACTCTGGCCGTTGTCCTTGAGTATGGCTGCGAATATCTCCTTGCCGTGGGCGGTCATGGCGGCGGTATCCTTGCGCAGCTCGCTGCGCAGGTTGTGACGTGCCTTGGCCGTATGGCAATACTCCAGCCATTCGGGTCTGGGAGACTGGGAGTCGGAGGTGACTATTTCCACCTGGTCTCCACTCTGCAGTTCATGGGACAGCGGCACCAGACGGTGAGATATTTTGCCCGCTATGCAGTGCAGGCCCAACTGCGTATGAATCGCGAAAGCCATATCCAGCACAGTGGAACCCTTGGGAAGGGTGACGAGGTCCCCCTCGGGGGTAAAGACGTAAATCTCCGAGGAGAATAGGTTCAGTTTTATGGTATCGAGGAAGTCAATGGCATCCGGCTCGGGATTCGCCAGTATGTCCTTGATAGTGTTCATCCACACGGCCAGTTCGGAGTCTTCCTCGTAGTCCACGTTCTTGTACTTCCAATGGGCGGCATATCCGAGTTCGGCAATGCGGTCCATCTTGGCGGAACGAATCTGCACCTCTATCCACTTTCCGTCCGGACCCATCACGGTGAGGTGCAGGGCGCGGTAACCGTTGGCCTTCGGGGTCGTAATCCAGTCGCGCAGGCGGTCGGGATGCACCCGGTGTCCTTCGGTAAAAAAGGTGTAAATCTGCCAGCAGCGTATAGCCTCGCGCGCGTCATCCTCGTTCTCGAAGACCACACGCACGGCGTATATGTCATATATATCCTCGAAACCGACTTTCTTGGCCTCCATTTTGCGATATATGCTGTAGGCGCTCTTGACCCTGGCCTTGATGGTATACTTGAAGCCGGCGGCATCCAGCTTGGCACGCACAGGGGCCACGAACTGGTCCACGATAAGCTCGCGCTGCTCCGCGCTGTCGGAAACGAGACTCATTATCTCCGCGTATTTTTCAGGGTGTTCAAAACGGAAAGCGAGGTCCTCGAACTCCTCCTTCATCTTGAACAGGCCGAGGCGGTGGGCCAATGGGGCGTAGACGTAAAGGGTCTCGCCGGCAATCTTGAGCTGCTTCTCGTGGCGCATGGCTCCGAGGGTACGCATATTGTGCAGACGGTCGGCCATCTTGATAAGCACTACCCGGACATCCGTACTCATCGAGAGAAGGAGCTTACGGAAGTTCTCGGCCTGCATGGAGGCATTGGTGCCGAAGATGCCGCCGGAAATCTTGGTCAGCCCCTCCACGATAGAGGCAATCTTGGGCCCGAAAGCATTCTTTATGTCCTCGCGGGTATAGTCGGTGTCCTCCACCACGTCATGCAGAAGGGCGGCGCAGATAGAGGTGGAACCGAGACCCAGTTCGCCGATTACTATGCGGGCCACGGCAATGGGGTGCATTATATATGGTTCGCCGCTGCGGCGACGCACCCCCCGGTGCGCCTCTTTGGCAAAATGGAAGGCGCGGTCTATCAGCTCCACCTTCTTACGATGATGGCTGTGCAGATACAGGTCAAGCACTTCGGCATATGCCTGTTCTATCATCTTGTCTTCTTCTTCAGGGGAGCGGGCGGTCATATTGTCAGATGAGTGATGAAATTATCGTTACGGGGAACCATAGCGTGGCGGAAAGGAGACCCAGCACGAAGGCCGCTATAATCCAGCCTTCGGCGCGGACGGAGGCGCGGCGCGCCCCTTCGATGTCGCCCGCGTTAAGACGACTGCTCACAGTCGCGGAATAAAACACCGCCACAATGCCGAGCATCGTGCAACACAGGATGGTGACGAGGATAGACGCCCACATATAACTTTTCGGCAAGTCCTTGGCCAAAGGGACGGAGGGCTGCGGTACCTGCGGGAGCGGTCTGCCTGCGCCCGGCACGGCGGGAGGCACCTGAGGCGGGGCCTGATGCCGGCGGGCCTGTTCCTCCACTTCGGATTTGCGGCGGGCGGCCTCCTGCTCGTCGTATTTCAAGTGCAGTTTCTCTGCCCATGCGTTGTAGACATTCTGCGGCTTCTGCGGCTCTCCGTCCGAGGCGACCTCTGTGTTCTGCCTGTCCTGTTCGGCGAGGGCCGCCACGATGGCACGCGGATAGAGCGAATATTCCACAGGGTGTATTTTAGCCTCCAGGGTCTCGGGAGTATCCTCCGGTGTGATGTCCACGCTCTGCTGCATCACTATACGGCCCTGGTCAATGCCGTCGGTGACGTAGTGGACGGTGACGCCGCTCTTCTTTTCGCCGGCGGCTATCACCGCCTCGTGCACATGGTGTCCGTACATCCCCTTGCCTCCGTAGGCCGGAAGCAAGGAGGGGTGTATATTGACGATTCGGTCCCGGTAGGCAGCCACTATCTCGGGACGCACGGTGCGCATGAATCCGGCCAGCGCCACAAGGTCTATGTCGTAGGGTCCGAGTATGTCCAGAATCTGCTGCGGGTCATTGTCCCAGACGGAGGAGGGCACATACCGGCAGGGCACCCCGAGCTTTTCCATACGCTGGAAGACTCCGGCGTTCTTACGGTTGCAGAGAACCACGGCCACCCGGATTTTGTTGCCCTGGTGGAAAAGGCGCGCTATGTTCTCGGCATTCGTGCCGCTGCCGGAGGCGAAAATCGCTAAATTTTTCATATCTGCGTTCAGGCAATAGTTTCTACAAAGTTACAACAATTTTCCGAGACACGAGGCGTTTTTACTGAAAAACACGTACACACGCGCGCTGAACGGATGAGTTTCAGATTTTTTTTGTAACTTTGCCTCTTGTAGCGCCCATTTGGTCGTCTCTTATCGCTATGATTTTTACACGTAAATACAACCTGGTCAACAATATCACCGGATGGGGCATCTTCGTAATCGCCCTCATCACATATTGGCTGACCCTTGAGCCTACCGCCTCCTACTGGGATTGCGGCGAGTTTATAATCCAGGCCGACAAGCTTGAAATAGGCCACCCGCCTGGCAACCCGATATTCATGCTCACAGCCCGGTTCTTCTCCAATTTCGCTTTCGGAGACAGCTCCCTCGTGGCCGTGATGGTTAATGCCATGAGCGGACTTCTGTCGGCTCTGACAATCCTGTTGCTGTTCTGGACGGTGACACACCTGGTGCGCCGTCTTACAGTACACGACAATGCCGCCGAACTCTCCATACCCCAGTACATCACGATAATGGGCAGCGGTGTGTGCGGCGCCCTGGCATACGCCTGGAGCGACACTTTCTGGTTCTCCGCCGTGGAGGGCGAGGTCTACGCTTTCTCCAGCTTCTGCACCGCCCTGGTATTCTGGCTGATACTCAAATGGGAGAACAGGGCGGACCTTCCTCACTCCGACCGTTACCTGATACTGATAGCCTACATCATAGGCATTTCCATCGCCGTCCACCTCCTCAATCTGCTGTGTATCCCGGCCATAGTGCTGGTATACGCTTACCGCAAGATAGACGACATGAATGTCAAAAAGAGCCTGCTGGCACTGCTTATAGGCTTCGCCATAATCGTGCTGGTACTATACGGCCTCGTGCCGGGCTTCATAGAGGTGGCCGGATGGTTCGAGGTATTCGCGGTCAACACCCTTGGCCTCCCCTTCAACTCGGGTCTGATAGCATACACCGTCATCACCGTCGGCGCACTGGCATGGGCCTTGCGGGAGCTGTACGTCCAACGGTCAGCCAGGCGAATCCGCATTTCCTTCCTGCTGGCCGTGCTGATGAGCGGCATGCTCTTCATAGGCTCCGGCGTATGGCTGGGCATAATCCTGCTGGCAGCGCTGGCCACAGTGCTGTTCTACACCTTCCGCAAACGGCTGCCTGTGCGCTGGCTCAACATAGCCATGTGGAGTATAGCCGTAATCTTCGTGGGCTACAGCTCTTACGCCCTAATCCTGATACGCTCCAACGCCATGACCCCCATGAACCAGAACACACCGGACAATGTGTTCGCCCTCTCCTCTTATCTGAACCGCGAACAGTACGGCGAGGTGCCCCTGCTGTATGGCTACACGTTCCAGAGCCAGCCGCAGATGGAGACCACTACCTACACCAGCGAGCATGGCACCACCGAACAGCAGAAGAATCCGATTATAAATACCGGCAAGGCATTGCGTTCCAAGGGTGTGGCCAAGGCCCGTCCCGAGGTGACGAGCCATATTTCCGCATCCGAGCGTCAGGACCTTGAGACCCTCGACTCCAGAGGCACGGATTTCTACGCCCTATATGACTATGAGGCCAAGCCGGTAATGAATCCGGAGCTGAATATCCTGCTGCCACGCATACACAGCTCCATACCCTCGCACCAGGCTGCCTACAGCCTCTGGGTGCCCGGTCTGGAGGAGGAAGCCGAGCGGGTTGAAATATCCTCCATCGACGCCGTCACAGGCGAGGAGACACCCTTGCTGGAGACCGACTACGCCCTCAACAGCGCCGGCACCGATTACGACCTGAACGCAGTGGGTGTGCCCTACCACAACCGCGTCACCGCTCTGAAGCCCACGTTCAAGCAGAACCTCGCTTTCTTCTTCAATTACCAGCTCAACCATATGTACTGGCGCTACTTCCTGTGGAACTTCGCAGGGCGTCAGAACGACATCAACAACCAGTACGGGGAGCTGGACGCCGGCAACTGGATTTCCGGCATCCCATTCATCGACGACTCGCGCCTGGGAGACCAGAGCCTGCTGCCGGACGAATACGGCAAGGACAACAAGGGCCACAACGTGTTCTATATGCTGCCGCTGCTGCTGGGCATCTTCGGTCTGCTCTGGCAGGCCTTCCGGGGCAAGCGCGGTATCGAACAGTTCTGGGTAGTGTTCTTCCTGTTCTTCATGACCGGTATAGCCATCGTGCTGTACCTGAACCAGACACCGCTTCAGCCACGTGAACGAGACTATGCCTTTGCCGGCTCATTCTACGCATACGCTATCTGGATAGGCATGGGTGTGGCCGCCATACGTCAGTTCTTACTGACCATGGCCCGTAGGCGTGCCGCCGGCGCGGCCACCGAGGATGCCGCTGCCGGCAATGTCGAGGGTGCTGTTCCGGAGGAACACGCCGTTTCCGCAAAGGCCAGGCTGGCATTTGCCGTCGTGGCCGCCGCCATAGGCCTGGCGGTGCCTTTGCAGATGGTGTCCCAGACTTGGGACGACCATGACCGCTCAGGCCGCTACGCCGCCCGCGACTATGCCATAAACTACCTCAACTCGCTTGAGCCCGACGCAATAATCTTCTGTAACGGCGACAACGACACATTCCCCCTCTGGTATGCCCAGGAGGTGGAAGGAGTACGTCCGGACGTCAAGATTATCAACCTCTCATACCTGGCCAGCGAGTGGTACGCCAACCAGCAGCGTCTGCAGACCTACAAGGCCGCGCCAGTGAAGTTCACCGCCATGCCACGGGACTACGCTTACGGACGACGCGATGTGGTATACGCCTTGGGCGACACCTACGACGATGACGGCAAGCTAATCCCCGGCACCGACTTCAACACCCCCACTCCGCTCGTCACCGCCCTCAAGGAAATCTACTCCACCGACGCCGTGAATACCACATACAACGAGCCGATGGTAAAGCATGCCAACACCTTTATCCCGGTAGACTCGGCCACAGTGGTCGGAAGGGGCCTCGTGCCCGAGGGAACGGAGCCGTTGCCCCAGCTTCCCGTGCAGCTGAACTCCATGAGCCTGGGCCAGACACTGATGCTGGACATCATAGCCACAAACGCCGCCAACGGCTGGGAGCGTCCCATCTATTGGGCCTGCACCGTGGGCAACGAGAATTATTCCCAGTTCTCCCCGTATGTCCGCTTCACCGGCATGGCTTACCAGCTTGTGCCTTACGAGGCCAACGGCGAGACCGAGACAAATATAACCTACGGCATCGTGAACAAGTACCTGTGGGGAGGTGCCGACAACTATGAGAATCCGCCCTATTTCGACGAGACGGCGGGCCGTATGCTCTCCGCCACCCGTATGTCGGTACTTGACCTGGTCAAGCAGCTGACCTTAGAGGGCACCCTGCTCATGGCCGACGGCAAGCTCACTCCGCAGGCATCCCGCAAGTTCGACACCGCCAGGAAGGTGCTGACCCTCTTCGAGCGTCGCCTGTCAGGACCTGTGAAGCCCCTGGGCTTCTCCGATGTCTACACATTAGGCACCACCTATTGCACCCTGGGCGAATACCTGAAGGACAAAGCTCTGATAGAGAAAGGACTCAAGGTATTCTCAGACGCCATGACCCGCTATGCCCAGAATGTGAGATACGCCAATATGCTGGCTGAAGATTTCGGCATCTCCAAATCCACCAATCCCCAGACCGGCAAGGTGTCTCTGGCCCTCAGGGCACAGACCACCACCGAGAACTCCCTGATGCTGTTCACCTACTACGAACTCGTCAAGCTGTACAACATATATAGCTACGCGCTGGACAACGGCATGGATACCGCTGCGTGTCCCTCCGACATAGCCGACGGCATCAAGCTGACGGCACGCACGGAAGCGGCGCTCAAGAAAGCCGGCATCTCCGGCGCCCTTGCCGCCCGCCTGCGTGAGTACAACGCCCAGGACGGCTCCGCAAGCCTCGCCGGCGAAGATGCCGCCCAAGGCGCATACGACCTGCAGAGCTACGCCGACGAACTGGCCCGCATGGCCGAAATAGTGAACAATATGCAGTCGCTCTCTCCCGCAGAGTATGCCGCTGCCTCCGAGGAAGAGAGAATGATAGACTCCATCTTCGTGATGGCGCTTCTCAACTTCCAGCAGCTGGGAGGCACAGACGAGATGCTAAGCCAATACGAGGTGTTCGAGTCCATTGACCTTGACCGCAGCAAGTCCATGTACGACAAGTATATGGCCGAGCATCCCGAAAGCATGGGAGACGGAATGTAAAGAGACCGATGCTGATAGAACGTCCTCCACGGCTGTTCCGCTGCCTGGTGCCGGGTGGCATTTTCCGGATGCCACCCGGCCCGGAGGGACGGGACATATATCTGACTTTCGACGACGGACCGGTGCCGCAGGCCACTCCCTGGGTACTCGATACCCTGGACCGTTTCGACATCAAGGCCACGTTCTTTATGGTCGGCGACAATGCCCGCCGCTACCCCGGCCTGGTGGACGAGGTGCGCCGCCGGGGACACCGCCTGGGCAACCATACGATGCACCACCTGCAGGGAGAGAAGGTGACCTCCCGCACTTACCTGCGCGATGTGGCCGAGGCACAGACCTACATCGGCACAGCGCCCGGGCAGGAAATACCCCTGTTCCGTCCGCCCCACGGATGGCTGAGACCGAGACAGGCACGGGCACTGCGCCGGCATTACCGCCTGGTGATGTATGACCTGGTGAGCCGCGACTATTCCCGGCGGCTCGCCGCCCCGCAGGTCGTGGACATAGTGAAACGCTACGCACGCCCCGGCGCGATTGTGGTGTTCCACGACTCGGTGAAGAGTATGCCCCGCACCCGCGAGGCGCTCCCCGCAGTCCTGGAATGGCTTTTGCAGGAAGGGTATATTTTCAAAACTATCTGAAGGTGTGTCCCCACACACCCTGAACACAGACAACTGAACTATGAGCCAGGACAAAAAAAGAGTATTGGTAGTTGGCGCCGGCGGATTCACCGGCGGATTCATCGTGGCCGAAGGTCTGCGCCGGGGCTTCGAGGTATGGGCCGGAGTGCGCGAAACCACTTCCAGGCGTTTCCTGTCCGACCCGGCAATCCGTTTTCTCACCCTGGACTTCGACGAGCCGGATTCACTGGTCCCCGCACTGCGTCAGGCTCTGCCTGACGGGGAAAAATGGGACTATATAGTCTACAACCTCGGCGCTACAAAGGCCCTGAACTTCATGGACTTCTCCCGCATAAACCACGACTACCTCGTCGCCTTTACCGAGGCGCTGAAACAGTCCGGCATGGTGCCAGGGAAGCTGCTTTACATGAGTTCCCTTTCCGTTATGGGCCCGGGCGACGAGAAAGGCTACACACCCTTCGGCGCCGACTCGCTGCCGCGCCCGAATACGCGCTACGGCACCTCCAAACTGAAGGCGGAGACCGCGCTTGAACTGAGCGGTGTGCCATACATCATTTTCCGCTGCACCGGCATCTACGGCCCTCATGAACGCGACTACTTCCTGATGTTCAAAAGCATAGCCGCCGGCTTCGACTTCTCGGTAGGATACCGCCGCCAGATGCTGACATTCATATATGTAGAGGACCTGGCCCGCGCAGTTTACGATGCCCTGGACCATGCCCCCGCCGGCCGCAAATACATTATCTCGGAAGACCGCGCCTACTCCCAGAAGGAGTTCCGCGCCATCTCGGCCCGCAAGCTGAACAAGAAAACGGTAATACCGATTATAGCTCCCCTGTGGGTCCTCAAATGCGTGTGCGCCGTCAGCGGCTTCATAGGCCGCTGCCGCAATAAGACCATGACCCTGAACCCGGACAAATACCGGATAATGAAACAGCGCAACTGGAAGACCGACATCTCGGCTGCCCGCCGCGACTTCGGATTCAATCCCGGCACCAAGCTGGAACAGGGTGTCGGCAAGACGATAGACTGGTACAAGTCCGCCGGCTGGCTCAAATAGTTTTCTCTCAGAATCCGTAAACACAGCACTCCCGCAAATGGAAATGACCGACTCCCTGCACAGCGCACCGGCCCATACGGCACCTTTATCCTCGCCCGACCTGGCCCATACGCTCCTCCCTCAGACGCAAGGTACGGACGAGGAGGCTATGGGGCAGGAGCAGCTCCGGACAGAGCAGCCCTCCAATCCCAGACAAAGCAGGCCGCTACGGCAGACCGGCGCCATGCACACCGCAAAGCAGGCCGCACTGCCTCTGAAAGGGGACACGGTTCCCGCCGACCCGCTGCAAGACTCTGTGGCGGCAAAAGCCACACGCCTGGGCATGGCGATGGACGCACCCGCCCATACCGCTGTGGCCGAACCGCAGGTCATGCCACGTACAGGAATCGACGATACCGACTCATGGGTGGTGAGCGGTCTGCTGCTGCTCTTCCTGCTTGTGGCCTTCAAGATGCGCCGCAACTTCAGGTACCTGGGCACACTGCTCCACGACACCGTCAACTCGCGTGCGCGCAACAATATGTTCGTGGACACGGCACGCGAGACCACCTTCGCCATTCTGCTGAACCTTCTCTGCGTAGTGGGTGCAGGGATACTGCTGGCCTTCGGCATAGAGCTGTACCGGGGGGGAGAACCGGCACTCGGCGAGTTTCCGCCGGCCCTATGGCCCTGCATGGCCGTCTCAGCCGGATTCTACGCCTTCAACTGGATTGCATATTTACTCATAGGCTCCACCTTCACCACCCGCAGCGGCACACACCTGTGGCTTGCCGGTTTCAAGGCCTGCACATCCCTTCTGGGACTAATCCTCTTCCCAATCGCCCTACTCTGCGTATTCTGTCCCCAATGGGCCGAAGAAGCCCTCCTCGCAGCTCTATCCCTCTACTTTCTGCAGAGGTTGCTCTTTATTTTTAAAGGAATCAGAATTTTTTCGGCTCACCGCACTTATTATATCCTTTTTTTGTACTACCTTTGCAGCGTTGAAATCGTTCCGGTTCTCCTGGTCTGGCAAACAGCCTGCCTGTTCAACTGACATCCGCGCTTTCAACCCTTTTCACCTTTATACTCTCCCCACAGTTTTCTTTCCTCGAAGAACACAATTTCTGCATAACAATTTAAGATTTTCGGAATGAAAATTAAAAAAGTCCTTGTCTCACAACCGAAACCCGACTCAGGCAAGTCTCCTTACTTTGATATAGCTAAGAAATATGACCTTGAGTTGATTTTCCGTCCTTTCATTAAGGTGGAAGGGCTCTCCGCCAAGGAATTCCGCACCCAAAAGGTGAACATCGCCGATTACACCGGCGTGATTTTCACAGCAAAAACGGCCGTGGACAATTACTTCCGACTTGCCGAAGAGACACGCTTCGATGTCCCCGACACAATGAAGTATGTATGCACATCGGAGTCCATTGCAAACTACCTGCAGAAGTATATCGTTTACCGCAAACGCAAGATTTTCTTCGGTCTCACCGGCAAAATAGACGACCAGCAGCTGCTGGCCGCCCTCTCCAAACACAACAAAGAGAAGTACCTGATACCCGTCAGCGACGTTCACAAAGACAACCTCGAAGTGCTGGACCATCACAAAGTGAACTACACCAAGGCCGTGATGTACCGCACTGTAAGCAACGACTTCACACCCGACGAGCCGTTTGACTACGATATGCTCATCTTCTTCAGCCCCGCCGGTATCAAGTCCCTTACCAAGAATTTCCCCGACTTCGACCAGGACAAAGAGGAGGTGGCCATAGGCTGCTTCGGCCTCAACACAGCCAAGGCCGTCAGAGACGCGGGCCTGCGCCTCGATGTGGAAGCCCCCACTTCCAAATACCACTCCATGACAGCGGCACTGACGGCTTTTCTGGAAGAGAACGCCAAGAAATAACCTCTTCATAAGCAAAAACATACGGAGCGCCGGATTCAAATTTGAATCCGGCGCTCCGTAGCTGTAAGGACATTATCGTCTCTGTGTGCGCAGGAAGCTGCGGCGATATAGCACGGCGGCTACAGCCAATGCCACCGAGAAGCTGTAATACACACCCTCCGAGGCCATATCAAGCCCCGAAGCCAGGAACAGCATCACCGTAGCGCCGACAAGGATGTAGGCGCTCACTGATATAGGAATAAGCGGACGCACCCGTGACGTGCCTCGCAAGGCATTGACGTAGGTCATCTGCACGGCATCCGCATACTGGTACAGCACAAGCGGGAAAATAAGAGACACACCTATGCCTATCACCGCCTCATCCTCCGTAAACAGATGCAGAATCGGCTCGCCAAACAGCATGAATGTGAGACTCGAGAGGGTGGCCAGGACCAGGACCATACGCAACGCCGCGACCGAAGTAGCCATAATTCCCGCTTTGTCGCCGGTGCCGGTAAGGTTCGCCACCCTCACTGAAAGGGCCGTGGTAAAGCTCATATAGACCATAAATCCGAGCTGACCCATAATAAGCACCACCTGATAAGCCGCCAGCTGCTCCTTGCCGAACCAACCGCTCACCACCGCGCCGACGCCCCATAAGCTACACTCCACGCCACTCTGAACACTTATGGGCACAGAGGTGCGCCACACCCTGCGGCGCTGCCCCGCCACAGGGACTGGATTATGCAGGCCGGCCCGATAAGGGCGGTAGCGGCGTGTGCCGACCACTATCCACACCATCGCCACAGTACTCAGGATTCTTGCCGCAAGAGTGCTGATTCCGGCTCCGTTGAGTCCCAGCTCCGGAGCGCCTAAGTGTCCGAAAATAAGCATATAGTTGCCACCTACATTCACCAGATTGGCAGCAATAATCACCAGCATGGGGCTCACCGTATCCGTGACGCCCAATGCCATCTGCATACACGGGTAAAAGAGCGAGGCTGCGGCCACGGAGAGCAGAACTATCAGATAATAATCCTTTATCAATGGCAAGAGTTCGGGAGGCTGCCCCATATAAGGAAGGGCGAAATACAAGGCGCTCATGACCAATACCACCATGGCTCCCACTATCAGGTTCTGACGCATGGCCACACGCAGCATACCGCCCGCCTCGTCGAACTTACGGGCACCATACAGCGCGCCTATAAGCGGGGTGACACCTCCGGCGAAGCCCATCTGCATCACCAGCGGAATCATAAACAGGTTATTCACAAACGCGGCCGACGCCAGCTCGCGGGTCCCGTATGCCCCCACCATCATCGTGTCGGCCATGCTCACCACTATATTGCCGAGCTGCGTGACAAGCACCGGAAGTCCCAACCGGAACAGCACTCCGTAAGCCTGCCGCCGAAGCTCCGGACCACTTACTATATTCTGAGTCATATCTAAGAAAACCGTTAGAAAAGCATATCTCCCGTCAATTGTCCCTCGACTCCTGACCTCGGATTCAGGAGCGCAAAATTACAAAAAAAAGAGGCTGCATGCGAGTTATTCAACAATTTTTAGTAATTTTACCCCAAAATAGACAGGCACTCTGTTCTTATAGGCTTATCGCCACCGCATAACCACCAATCAGACCTCAGCGATGAAAAAATATCTGCTCACACTCATAGCCGTAGCCACACTGCTCCTGGCGCCGCAGGCGCGCGGAGCCGAGCGACTGTGGGATGCCGGAGACCTCTCCTGGGAGGACTTCACCGACACCCCCGCCCTTACAGACACCCCCTCCTACATGGCCACGGACATAACCCTCGTCACCGAACCGCTGCCCGGCACCGACGTATTCACCGTGCGGAGCCGCGCGGTGATGTATCCGGAGCGCTCCTACGCCGCTCCGGATATGCGCACCGAGCAGACGTTACGCTACTTCCAGGCTCGTTTCGACCTGGCCGAGATTATGTCCCGCCGTCTGCGCCGGGAACTGGCCGGCGGCATCTCCGGCATCGAAGCGGACCGACGGCTTGGATATTACCGGAACCTGCTGGATTCCGAGACCGATAAATTGGACCGCGCCACCACCTACGGCGCTGACGACGAAGCCTTGCAGACCTGGGAATATGACATCCGCCGCGCCCTGGAGGAGACCTTGGCTCCGGAACCGGCCACTGTCTCCAAGAGCGCCTGGAGCTACGGTCTGTTCGCCGGTGTGGGCGGTCTGTTCCCCACCGCCTCCATATCCGAAGCCTTCTCCGGAGGATGCGTCTTCACTTTCGGACTTACCGGAGGATGGAGGCGCCTGCGCCTGGAGGCGTCCATAGGATACACCACCCCCACCATACGCGACACCGGACTCGTAACCCCCGAATATGCCGGACAGGACTATATGGCAAATGTCAACAACGCCAACCTGCTGGACATAGGTTTCGGCCTGGGATACGTGATACTGGACACAAAGCGCTTCAGCATAGAGCCTTACGTAGGCGGCGTATGGACCGGCTACAACTGGACCGCCCGTCCCATGGTACCCAACGAGGAAGGCGGCTTCACGACCACCGGTCTGCAACACCGTATGCAGATAGACGACTTCAACTTCGCCTGCGGCATAAACCTGGAGTGGCATTTCCACTCCGCCGTAACCTCGTTTCCGCTGTTCGGCACCATGCGCGAGCATTATACCTCTTCGCTGCGCCTCACGCCATACGCCGTGCGCGCCTGCTACACCGACGCCATACGCCACTACTCAGGCTGGCAAATCGGATTCCGCGTCTGCTACAGCGGACTGGCACGTGCCCTAAGACTGAACTGACTCCATGGAAGAACACCGCAGACCCATATTCCTTGTCGGTATGCCCGGCAGCGGAAAGAGCACGCTCGGCCGTGGACTCAGCGCCCTCACCGGCCTGAGCTTCATTGACCTGGACCTGTACATACAGGGGCGCTTCTCCTGCTCCGTGGCCGACATCTTCGCCCGCAAAGGCGAAGACGGCTTCCGCCGCATAGAACACAACCTGCTCCACGAGGTGGGCGAGATGCAGGACGTGATTGTAGCCTGCGGCGGAGGCACCCCCTGCTTTTTCGACAATATGGACTATATGCTCGGTGCCGGAACGGTGGTACACCTCGTGCCACAGCGCGAAAGGCTTCACGAAAGACTCTGCCGGCGCAGGGCGCACCGCCCCGCCATAGCCCGTATGTCCGACCCTGAGATATACGAATACATAGACCGCACTTCAGCACTGAGAAACCCTGTCTATGAACGCGCGCACCTGCGCGTGGAGAGTTCCGAACTCGAAGACCGCCGCTCCATAGACAAAACCGCTCTCTCGCTGATTAAGAGGCTGTTTAAAAATAACCTCTAAAGAACTCGGCATACCGATAACCTCACAAACTCTATCATTATGAACAAGACCCATTCAGACATAGCCACCAGACCGGCGCCCGCCAAGACAGCCAGACACCGCGCCACTTTCAGCCTCGGCATCACGGCCAACTACCCGGACTCCGAAGAGACACGCCTTTTCATGACCCCCGAAGCCTGCGGCTTGCTCGTCACCTCCGGCATCTCGGTGATTATGGAGGCCGGCGCCGGCATCAACATCAATTACAGCGACAAGGCATACGCCACCGCCGGCGTGGAAATCAAGACCCGCCCCGAGGTGCTGGCATGCGATGTGGTGCTGAGCGTGCGCCCTCTCGACTGCCAGGATACCCTGCATCTCAAGAAACGCGCCACACTGCTGACCCTGGCCGACCCGGAGCTGCCCCGCGACGTGCTGCAGGCTCTGCTGGACCGCGACGTGACTATGATAGCCTTGGACCGTCTGGTCTCCGACAACGGCGTGCGCATCTTCGCACGCCTGCTGGACGAGATTGACGGCCGCGCCGCAATACTGTATGCCCAGGAGGAATTGTCTTTCCTGGGTGACGGGAAAGGTGTCCTAATGGGCGGCATACCCGGAATCCAGCCATGCGAGGTACTGATAATAGGCTGCGGCGAGCGCGTCATATCCGCTGCGAAAGCCGCCATCCAGATAGGAGCCCGCGTCACCCTGATGGACAATGACATAGCCGCGCTGGACAACGCATCCGTCATCTGCGGGCCACACCTCATAACATCCTCCATACATCCCCATGTACTCTTTAACGACGTCAAGCACGCCGATGTGATAATCCTGGACAAATGTACTCGCGACTTCACGATGCCGGACCACCTGTCGCTGGCCATGAAGGACAATATCTACCTTCTGGACCTCACCCAGACCGTCCCTTCGCTGATTGTGCCCCGCACCGTGGCCATGGCCATCAGCAACGTGCTGATTAACTTCTTCTACGACGCCATCAATGCGGGAGGTATGCGCCGTATGGTCACGGCCTGCGAAGGTGTCCGCCAGGGACTGGTGACATACAGCGGACAGCTCACCGACGAAGTATTGGCCGAGCGCTACGGCATGCACGCGCTGGACACGGGCATCCTGCTCACCCAGACTAACTGATGGGCGACTCCCGGCCACATCTCATACATCTGCTCTCCTCCACCTTCTGGGGAGGCAGGGAGCAATACGCGCTGGACATAACGCGCAGCTTCGCCTCCCGGGGTTGGAACGTGATGGTGCTCAGCCGCGACGCCTCGGCTGTGGACACACCCTTCCGTCAGGCCGGGCTGAAGGTGCGTCACACACCCTTGGGCAGCTATATGATTCCCTCTTCGGCCATACGCCTGGCACACATATTGCGCCGCGCCCCGGTACCTCCGGCAGTACACGCCCACAACATCCGCGACGCTTTCATAGCCCTGTGTGCCCGCAAACTCTCCATGCGTCCGCAGGTGCGGGTAATACTTACCCACCACCGTGTGCGTCCGGGCAAAGACACACCCCTGCGCAGACGCATACTGCGCAATCTGACCGCACTGGTGTTTCCCTCGGCGTTGACACGCGACACGTTCCTCTCCACCTGGAACCCCACCAACCTGCCCCTGCCCGAAGAGCGCATACACCTTCTCCCCAACAGTTATTATACCGACAGGGAGATTACCCCTCCCCCCTCCGGTCCGGTCGTGGCGGCCTATTACGGACTGCTGGTGCGGGGCAAGGGAATCGAGACCCTAATCAGCGCCATGCCCTCGTTGCGGGGCCACCGCACCCGACTCACCCTGGCCGGCAGCGGCGACCCGGACTACATAGACACCCTCAAGCGGCAGGCGGCCCGTCTGGGAGTCATGGACCTTATAGACTGGAACATAGGCTCGCTGAATCTGGACAGTACAATGCAGATGGCCCACATAGGCGTGTTCCCATCGATTATGCCGGAGGCTTTCGGCCTTGCGGCAGCCGCCTGCATGGCCTGGGGCCGCCCACAGATATGCACCTACAACGGCGCCCAGCCGGAGTACATCACTCCGGGAGTGGAAGGGCTGACCATAGCGCCTGCCGATGTCAACGCACTGAGCGCGAAGCTGCTGCGACTGGCCACCGACGCCGACCTGCGCCGACGTATGGGCGAAGCGGCCCGCAGCAGCTTCGACAAACACCTGTCCTGGCCCCGTTTCGCCGAAGCACTTACGGACATCTATCTTCACTGACACTCCTGACATCTGTATAAACGGTGACGAGGCTGTCTAACAACGAAAGTTAGGCAGTCTCTATTTTATACACAAAATCAGAA
>ERZ860264.670-NODE-670-length-29371-cov-6.243996_pt1 | contig 29371 bp, 21 predicted proteins | sample MGYA00509980_ERZ860264 | MGnify/ENA primary metagenome ERZ860264 (study PRJEB30046, sample SAMN00715212) | human gut metagenome | study: EMG produced TPA metagenomics assembly of the A metagenome-wide association study of gut microbiota in type 2... | reverse complement strand
TTCTCGATGGGATAGGCCAGCTTGCGCAGACCCCACAGCTCTTCGTTGACCATCTCGCAGCCGTTGTCTGTGAGAAAGCCTTTGAATTTTTCTACCGCTTCCTTCATCTGGACGTCAGACAAAACGGGAGTTAAAATGAAAACGGTTTCGTACTGATTCATAAGTGAATAAGTTGTGTGAAATAAATTTGTTAATTAATTGGGAATGAGGTCCGTACACACGTAATGGCCTGTGCGTGGCCCGCAATCCGGCTGCAAAATTAGGAATTTTTCCCGGACTGTGCAACTTTTCTGATTGTAATTTTTTCGCGCAAGGGAAATTTTAGGCGCAAGGGACTGCGTCAAATTCATTTCGACACACCCCTTGCGCCTAAAGTAATCTTAGAGTATCGGCTGAAGTGTGAGCATGAACGGCTCGTTTGCCGAACCTACTGCTCTGCCGTCAAAGAAACTTAACTGTTCAAGTGATTCATACATACCGGACACCTGAGAACTGAAATACCGGAACCTGACAGTGCCGGATTCGTTTTTACCGCCTCGGATTTCGATAGTGTATGTCGCTTCACCGTCGGTGATTTTCGGCACTGCCACTCCTCGGCACTCATCGCCGATGAATACAGCAAGCATATCAAGGGTCTGATAGCTGAATGTGGGGTGTTCAGTCACACGCAAAACGACATCCATTGTCTCCGGATATTTGGCTGTGCTGTCAAACGGAGGTGTCTGGGGCTGTGCGATGCTGCCGAAAGTGGCGTTAGGCTCGAAACCGAACAACTCCTTACACTCGTAGATGCGCTTGTTTGCAGCACTGTAGTATCGCAGCGAGACTTTGTCCGATTCCGACGAATTGCCTCGGAAGTGAAGAAGGAACAGGTATCGGCCTTCATATTCTATTGGCTTGACGGCGCCACGACATTCGTCGCCCACGAATGCCGCGAGCAGGTCGTCTTCATCTGCAAACTGACTGAGATAGTCTGACAGAGTGACGGCAGCCGTCATGCTGAATTGATACTTGCCCTGCGGAGGCTGTTCGGCCTCCCACGCCGGTCTGGAGTCATTGCTTGTGAAATCTATGCTCCACGAAGGGCGTTCCACTACTGTAGGCAGTTGCGGAGGAGCCGGCTCGTCGTCCTTACAGCTCCAAAGCGTCGTTGACAGAGCGAGAGTAAGTAATATCAGTGTGATTAATCTATTTGTTTTCATCTTGCGATTCTAATTATCTTTTGATGAGCTTGTAAACGTGTGAATTGCCGTTGATGACGACTGTTGCGGTGTAGAATCCGCCGGGCAGTTCGGCCAAATCGGTCAGAGAGTGAAGGAGAGTGCCGTCGGATGTGGCCATGGTGCGGTAGCGGTGAATCATGACGCCGGCTACTGAGCTGACATGAATCTCAACCAAGTCGTTGCGTTTGGCATTGACGGCGAAATTAAGTTCGCCATCAAACGGGTTGGGATAAACCGAGACACCTATGCCGTTGACGAAGTCAATCAGCATCGGATTGGTCATGTCTCCGCAAACGCCGTTAGGAGCGTAGTGTATCATAGGAGTTGATTCAGCTATGACCGCTCCGTCACGCTCAAGAGCGAAAGAGACGTCTTCGCCGTTGAGACCGTCCACGCTCAGGAAGAAGAGTTTCCGTCCGTCCATGTTCTGTTCTACGATGTCCGTCACGCCCCTGAGTTCTCCGTCTGAATAAGCAAGGAGCTTATCGCCGGAGAGGATGGGCATATTGTCGGCCACAGTCGCCACTACAGACATATTGGTCTGATACTTGCGGGAAGTGGGGGTGGCATCGGTGAGAGACTGTATGCGGTCGGAATGTCTGCCCGGAGTGCGGGAGAGACCGTTGGGCATGAGGTCGGGATAAGTCAGCGTCGTTGCCTTGTGGCTGTTGAGCATATATCCCTTGCCCGGTTCCAAGTAGGTCAGGCTTCCGACCCAGCCGGCGCCTTCGCTATACATGGCGAAATGGTCTTGTGACTTGATAATGTCCCCTTCGGTAGCTTCAAATCCTGCAAGAGCCTCTATGAGTGGCAGATTTACCGTAGGAAGGTAGGAGATGTAGTTCCAGTCTGGGAGGATGTGGAGCGTCAGATTTTCCAGTCCGGTGATTGTATTGCCGGTAACGCTCAGGGTCTGAGCGATGGGAGATTGTATCAGGAACATACGGCTGTTGTTGAATGTGAGAGGACATTCAGGATTGTTGCTTATCCACTTGCCGTGCGCGCCGTCATACTCCATATAGATGCCTCGGGTCTCGTCTTTCAATACTTCGCCTCCTGCGAACTCGGCTTTGGCGAGAATTGAGGATGGCGTGCCGAAGAGACTGTTTGCCACGTTGAAGGAAATCCAGTTCCATCCCTCGTTGAGACTGATGTTCTGGACCATCAATTCCTTGGACTCGAACACCACGGGCGAGGAAGCGGAACCATAGACCTTGTCTGCATTGAAGTCAATGATTTGTGCGGGTATGGCTGCATATACTATGCCGGTGCTTGCATCCCAGGCACGGAACTCAAGTCGGTCGGCGGCGATATGCTTGTCATTGCTGTAGACAGTGAGGAAAGCATACCACATATCCTGTTCTGGGAGGTAACGGTTTTCGGCAACACCGATACAGGAGCCGGAGGCATCGAATGCGGCCAGGATGTCCTCTTCGTCAGTCGAGAAGTTGCCGTTGATACGCATACGTCCAAACAGGTTCATGCTGTATTTGTAATCGCCGGTTTCTACAGACCAGTCGGGTGTCCGGCCGTTTACCTTCAGTGTCAGCGGCAGGGCTTCGGCTACATTGTTGTCTCCCTTTGCATAGAGTATTTCGTCAAAAGCGCCGACATTGACACCCTCGTCGATGGTGAATTCTATCGTGCATCGTCCCTGCGGGTCGATAGAACCGCGTCCTGGCGAGGCCTCAAGCCAGGAGGGGAGGCCTTCGATGACGAAGTTCTTGACAGTGCCGCCTCGGTTCTCCACGTCAACGGTGAATGACAACGGTTCATTGAGGTCCTTTTCCAAAGCTATAGAGGGTTCGCTCCATCTGAGCTGGTTGCGGTCTATGTATGCGGACCATGTCACGGGACTCTGCATGGCATTGCCGTTCATGTCGCACACATCCTTTACAGTGAATGTGAGGGTGGTCTTTTCAATAGCCTCGGGAGTGTCCATGAGGTTGATGACTACGGCATCGTTGTTGACTACGTAGGTGAATGGTATTGACGATTCCGGAGCCTTGGCGCATACGGGCGGAACATCGGCACTCTCCTTGGCATTTTCAAGGGTCACGAGGTCTGCGCCTGTCACGAGGTCGATGCCGCTGTATTTCAGTTCCTTGATATTCGCGCTATTGGTGATGTATGCGCTGAATGGCAGATACATCATCAGTCCCATTTCGGAACCGTCGGCAGCTACGTTGTATCTGTCGGCTATCATTGTGGAAGGCAGGGCCATGTTCCACAGGCGGATTTCATCGATGGAACCGCTGAAATACATATCTGTATGGGATGCAGCCTGTTCGGCCTCTACCCAGCGGCGTGCGCCGGCATAGAGCGAGGTGCCGCTGAATCCGCCCAGTCTGGTGGCGTCGAAGTATGCGGTGAGGGCACCGTCCATGAATATCTGGGCGTTTCCTGCAGTACGGTTTACGGAGATGGCGAAATGATGCCAGCTGCCGTCGCGGTAATTGCCTTCCACGCGCTGCTCGAATCCGTTGTTGCGGTACACCAGGGTACCGTTGTCAAAACCGACGAACACTTTGGTGGAGTTGCCATTGATTTCTTCACCTGTTCCCTTGCCGTTGGCTATGAGTGCGGCATCGGTGTCGGACTCGTTGGCTTTGAACCAGAACTCAAGTGTGTAGTCGTTGCCTGCGTTCAGCGCGACTTTCGACATATCGATGGCTGCGATGGCATTTGAACCGTCGAACATGAGCGACTTGCCTTCGCAGGTGCTCCAAACGGCGCCGTGCATATAGGCGGTAGCGCCTTGGGATTTGTCGATGGCTTGCTGTCCCTTGGCCTCGTTCATGCGATAATATGCGAGCAGACCTGATTCGCGACCGGTGTAGATGCGTAGTGCGTTTGCGGCTATATCGGCCGGCGTAAGTTCCTTGGTCCATACGCGGACTTCGTGCATTTTGCCGTTGAAATAATTCCCGCCGTCTGCTCCGCGACCGAATGTAAGGCATCCTTTGCCGTCATACAGGCCGGTGTGCTCATCGTTGATGACGGCCTTATTGTCTACAAATGCAGAAAGCCGTCTGTGGTCAGCTGCGTATGTAAGAGCCACATGAGCCCATTCGCCGGCGGCGAACTGGCCGGGTCCGGACGTGTGGATATATGAGCCTACACGAGCTTTCAATTCTCCGTCGCGTGTGACGGACAGTTCGAGAGCCGATTCGGTGTCGCCGTGCGAGAATATCGTCATGTCGTTGTCAAAAGATGTAGGATTGACCCACATCTCCACAGTCACGTCCTTGCCCTCGAGGTTACGGGACATCTGTGTCTGCGCATACGAGTTGCGGCCGTCGAAGGTCATAGACATGGAATGGTCTCCGCCGGAGCCGTTGCGAACACCGGAGATGCTGAAATTCTTGACTTCAGTCATGTATCCCTCGGCTATCGGCTCATTGAAGGTCAGACGCAGCTCGTCTTCTATTCCGAGTACGCCGTCGGCGGGTTCGATGTTGCCGAATACTACAGGGCATTTTGTGTCCTTGATGCCGGAGATGACCGCCGATTCCCGGGTGACGAAGTCATTGCCTACCTGCGAATATGCCACGGCACGTATGTCGTAGTTCTGGTCTTCGGCTCCGTAGAAACGAGCTGTCGCGGTAGCTCCTTCCAGCATTTCCTTGTCGCCGGTGGCTGCTTCAAACAGAGCGGGGTCGTTGTAGAAACTGCACAGGGTGGTCCAGCGGGTGTCGGCTTCCGAGGAGGGCTTGTACTGGGCTTCTATGTGATGGAACCCCTGGAAATTGACGTCGAATCCGTCAATGGTCAGTGGCATATAGAATTTACCCTTGTCATCCCTGGGCGAGTTGGTGTTGAGCACCCATTTATCGGAAGGACTCTTTATGTTGATGGCCGAAGCCGTGGGGATGAAATGTACAGACAAGTAAACGGTGTCTGCAATCACTTCCTGGAAAGCCGTGGGGTCGGCCTGACACTTAGAACTGAGTACGACGGCGAGATTCTCATAGTCGTAATCAGTACCTCGCCTTATTTCAAGGGTTTTCTGAAGCACTTCGCCATAGTCCACGAGGATGCCGCGTTTTTCAGCCAAAGGCACGCCGTCTATCGAGAACTTGGCACCCTTTTGGTTGACTGCGTCTACTATCGAAAGGTTGAAGTAGTTGCCCTCGGCGGCTTCCGATTCGTTGTATAGATTGAGTACGAATCTTGCGGGCTGGTCGGCCGGCACATTGCTGATTACGGGGTTCTCGGCAGAGATGCGCGGTTTCTCTATTTGCAGAGTAGCCGCGTCAAGCACGGTGCCGGGATTATAGTACTCGGTAACACGTTCTCCTTCGTACGGACAGCTTGTGGCTCCGCCACGTGTGCGGAATACGAAACTGCCGTATTGCTTGCCTTTAAGAAACTCTCCTTGGTCATCTTTGAACTTATCGTAGAAATCCTGTTCGTCGGGAGCTTTGACTCGGTACACGTCCACACTCAGGTAATCGTCATCACCGTCGTCGGCGAGCACATATCCGGCCGTACGTAAGGTTTCGGCCCCGCTCCCTTCCTCGGTGTCCTTTGTCCCGTAGACCATCTCTTCTATAGTGGTTATGACACCTATTCCGCCTGCCTTGAAGCCAAGGTCGACGAGAGCGCCTCCGCCTGCCACGAGGTTGTAGGTGTTGGATGTCTCGGTTATATAGGAGAGTTGTTCGGATTCCTCTACATTGCTTCCGGCATGGAAGGAAATGTTCTTGACCAGGTCGGTGGCCTGAAGTTTCTCACGCTCGTTCTGTGCCAGAATGTTCTCCCACTGACGTATGCTCTGGTTGATGGAGTATACGGAGTCGGACGAACAGGTGAAGCGGCCTTCGGGGAGTATGACGGTGTAACTGTCGCCGTTTGAGGCATATCCTCCTTTGGCCACCGGCATATCGAACATATCCTTGTTGATGGTGTTGTCCTCCCCATAACCCTTCTCGTCGGCACGGCGGTGTGTGATGTACACCGGCTCGCTCTTCTGATTGGCTATGGCCTTGGCTTCAGACTCGGATGTTCCGTAAGGCAGGAAAAGCGAGTTGCGGGTTGCGCGAAGGTTGTCAAGCAGGGTATTCTTGATGTATATCTGAGGTTACGCGAAGAATGTGTCGTACTTGACGCCGATTGCCAGGGCTATGCGTTTTGCTATGACAAAGTCTCCGCCTTCGGCCAGTATGGTATGCTCTTCGCCGTAGATACCGCTTTCTCCGCCGGCATTAAGCAGTCGGTCGTATTCTTCGCGGGTCATGATGGCTATGTTGTCGGCCGGTCCGTAATTGAGGTTGCTTGTAGTACCTATGAAGAGGTCTCCGTCAGCCCCTACATAGAGCGGGTCGTCGCTGGTCTGATAGCGAGAGGTGGTGGTTACGGTCAGTACCTCGCCGTTGGCATCGGTGTCCGAGACCTCCTGTTCGGCTTTTACGCCGAGCGTATTGTCCACCTCGTTCTCTACCATTACGCCTATTCCGGTGATTACGGTAGCTTCGAGGTAGGCGCTTACTGTCTGACTGCCGCTGTGCGCCACACCGATTGAGCGTGAGGTGTGATGGGTATATACCTGTCCGGCTTCCATATATGAGTAGCTCTCGGAGCCGGGAGGGTCACGCAGTATGTTAAGAAGATTAATGGGACCTGCCGATACGAAGCTGTTGCCTCGTGCGCGTGAACCCACCACAAAGCTGCTGAGTTGTCGGGCTGAAGTTCCGTCTACGGCAAAATCAAGAGTCTTTATGCCGCCGAGGCTTCCGGATATGTCGGGAGCATTGGCTGCTACGGTCACTTCGGCCGTGCCGTTGCTGTCGAGTTCACTCTCGCTGACGGTTTCGGAACTCATCTCGTTGGTCACTTTCAGGGTGCCTCCTTGGGTGGGAACCATATCTATACGCACGTTATCGCCTTCGCGTACATTGTTATAGTAGTAGTCTTCGTGACTTGCCACACGGAAATAATATGTCTTGTCGCGGAATACAGGCTTGCCGAAGAGGTATGTGCCGGTTGTCTCGTCGTAGATTTGTGCCTCTGTGGTTTCGCCGTCGGTAGAGACGATGTCGGCGGAAAGCTCGCCGAAATAGGGCACAGGTCTGCCGCCTGAGCCGGTAAGCTGTTCGTAGGTGACCACCGGTGCGACCCGATGGTTGTAGTTGTACTTATAGTTATAAGTCAGGATGTTGCTCTTGTCGTTTTCGTCTATGTACTCTTCGGTCTGCTCGGTGAAGCAATTGTCAAGAGTGATGGTCTCGCTCTTTCCCATAAGCAGATTGTCGTAGCCGTCCACATGAATTTCCTCCACCTTGTACTTTTCAGGGCGGAGCAATGCGGTGAACTCGCCGGTACGGGAATCCGCGTAGATGCGGATTTCCGATTTGTCGTATAGGACACGGTTCTGGTGCTTGCCGTCGTAATGCGTGATAATGCTGTCGGTGGGCGCTACATTGAGATAGGCCGAGGCATTTCCCTCAAGAGTCAGCTTAAGATACGTGCCGTCGCCGAGGTTGTTGTCGGACAGTGAGAAACCCACAGGTTTGGCCTGCTCGATGGTGCCGCCGGCTACACGGCCTATAAGTTTCACATTAGTAGTGTCCCAGAAGCGGACATCTGTGAAGAGGGATGCGTCCTGATAGTTGTAGCTTTCGCCGTTGCTGTCAAGCAGGAAGCCACCGTCGGCAAAGGTGTGGTTCCCCTTTTCCACCATTACTGTGTGGCGGCCTACGGGAACGCTGAATTTGAACTGCCCTTTTTCGTTGGTGGTCTCTACCTTGCCGTTGCTGCTTATCACCTTGTTGCCGTCAATGCTGAAAGTAACGTCGGTAATCGGGATGGTGGAGTTTTCGTAGAACACATAGCCCTGGATTATCACTGAGGAATTGTCCTTGAACGATACTCCCGAAGCTATGGGCTGTTGACTGCCGATAGTGACATTCGTAGAGGCCGGTTCGAAGGTATGACCGGGATAGGAGGGCGTAACCTGATAGGATGTTTCATTGCCTATGTAAGGCACACCGGAAATCCGGTAGTTGCCGGCTTCGTCGGTTATGCCGCGCAATGCGAGCTGAGAGGGTGACGGAGATACTTCTTCGGAGAGAATGACATCGCCGTTAACGCGAAGATGGTTTTTATGGTATTCCGTGCCAGTATAGGAAAGGTCGTAGGCTTCGTCGGATACAGGGTCGTTGAAACGCCAATATCCTACCAGGCCTGTCTCATTGCCGGTCAGCAGACGGTTGATGGTATTTTCCACATCGCCTTTCTTCTCGGTATTCCCTTTGGAAAGGGGACGGTTCCAGATGCGTACCTCGTCTATATAACCGTTGAATCCTCGGCCTATGACAGCCATTGCCTTGGCCTCGTTAGGCTTTGTCTTGCCTGAAGCGCTTACCTCGACGGCTTTTTCGCCGTCCACATAGAGATAGAGCGAGAGGTCGGTGTCAAATACAGCTGTAAGCTGAGAATATTTGTCGGTGGGAAGAGAGGCGGAGGCTGTCTGCCAGTTGTCGCCGCCGTCGGCGCTTACGGCAGGTTTTCCGTCGCGCAGAGCCAACCGGTAATTGCCCCATTCAAGAAGAGATGCGTTCTGGTCCGCTCCGGAAGGAAGTACAAACATCTGTAAGGAAGCATCGGTTTCAAGAGCCGGTTCGGTGACAGTGTACATATATGCCTGTTCTCTGCCGGGGAATATAGCCGACTGCTCTACGGTAAGTTCGGGCTGGTTGGATGTGACAAGTACATCCGCACCTACCACGGCATCGCCGTAATCAAAGAGAATCTGACCGCTGACGGTACCGGTAGGACTGCGGAAACCTCGGTCTATATCCGACGGATTTGTTATCGTCCGGTCAACGCATTTGGTAGTGGCCACTACGCGATACTCATATACGAGGCCGGGTTGAGCAAGTTCATCGTTGTAGATGTAGGATGTCTGGCTGTTCGCGGTTTCCGTGGCAATCGTCACCCATCCCTCGTCATCGGGCCGGTCCTTCCGGTATGTGCGGCGTAGAATCTCAAAGTTCTCGACAGGTTCGGAATCGGTGGTCCACTCCACTGCGGTATAGTTGGGGTAATAGCCTTTGGAAGCCGTCAGGCTCGTTATCTTTCCAAGTAGAGTGGGAAGAATTGGATATTCAGGGTCGATGGCCGCTGTCACAGGGTCCTGGTCGCGGAACACACTTGCTCCGGGACGCACAAACACCTTGTAGGTGAAATCTGCGCAGGTGGTGTTGAGCGGGTCAATCAGAAAGCCGTTCTCGACATCCTGGGCTGAAGCGACGATGTCATCGGTCTTGATGTTGCCGCCGCCGTAGTTTATGGTGCGGCGTACCACAATCTTGGAATCGTCGGACCATACCTTATATATATCTTTGTTTTCAAGGACCCAGGAAATTTTGGCTTCCTGGTCTCCATCCCAGTTCTGACGCTCGGCCTTAGCCGAGGCTACATACAGGTGAGAGACTTTTTTCTGAATAGAATCACTCTGCATCAGGTTCCAGCCCCAGGCGGGCTGCTTGTTGCGGCGCACACGGTAATAATAGAGCCCGTTGAGGTTCTGCTGTCCGCATTTGTCGTCAATGCTGTACTCGGTATTGGCAGGATTGAAAGCCACGGTTCCTATATCGACGGCTCCGGTAAAATCCGCGTTGTCGGCGCGTTGCACCTCAAAGAAGTCGCCCGTCTGACAATTCGAGTCGGTGGAGCCGGTAGTCCAAGTCAGACGGGTATTGCCGTCGGCGATATTCCGGGCGGTAAGTTTCTTGGGCTGCTGGAATGCCGGGACGCTCTTCGATACCTGGTGTTCGTTGCTGTCGTAATACTTGTTGAACTGATATACGACCCTGAAGTCATAGTTGTAACTGTTGTCGGAGATACCGGTCAGCAGCGTGCCGCTCGTGTTGCCCGTATTTGTCCAGCGTCCGTTGGTGTAAATACGCTTTGGCGCGGCAGTGGTGGAATAGGAGAGCTGATATTTGCCCACTTCGTTGGAAAGCACAGGGTCGGACAAAGTGGGGTTCTGGAACGAGCGGGCGGTGCCGCTGCTGCCGAATGGCTGCCAGTCGATATTGTCGGCATGGTAGTTGGAACAATCAATTACGAATGACATCTGTTGTCCTTCGTATGCTGCAGTACCACGTCGCCTTGATATAGGCGAGCTCGTCTCCGTCACGTGCAAAACTGATGGTACCTGTCTCTCCGGTCCGTTTTGTCTCGGTGTTGCCGGAATTGTTAGTGAACTCAAATACGCCTTTGTCAACCTGAACCCATGCTTTGTAGTATGGATTTTCGCTTTGTTCTTCGGATGTGTAATAGAGTATCGACTGACGGTCGCCTCCGTTGATACGGACATAGATATTACCACGCTTGGTGTACTCGTCCTTGTCGAGGTCGTCGTAAAAGAGGATTTTGAATGTGACCGAGCCGTCGCCGTTGACTATCGCCGAGCTATAACTCGGGTCGGCGATTCGGTTGTCTTGTGCCCGGGCCGGCAAAGCGCCGCTCAGAAGCAACAAGACCAGCCACACTATCCATGAGTCGTGCCGGTATCGGCACTGTTTAGGTTGGTGCGGATGATTTCCCATAAACTTGTTAACTTTGTAAAGAGATGAATTATGCAATAGATAAATATTGACAAAGTTATTTTAAAGTCAGAAGGAAATCGCACGTTCCCGGGTATTTGTTGTCCGCCAAAATGCAATAAGTTATGCGCGAAAATGTAATTTGGCGTATAACTTATTGGTATATTGAAAATTAAATTGTCGGAATTATACCGGATATCAAGAATCCCCGGATGCCTCGTTTGTTCTGTAATCGCTTGGACTCATGCCGAATTTTTTTCGGAACTGGGTGTAGAAAGAGCTCTGCGACATACAGGATGCTTCGGCAATCGCCTGGAGGGTCCAATCCGGATTTTCCCTCATCAGCTTGACCGCATATTCCAGGCGACAGTTATGTATGTACTGTGAAAAAGAGCATCCGGCGAATTTCTTGAACAATGCGGCAAATTTATATGAGGGTACACGGAACTCTGCTACCAGCGAGGATTTCGAGAAATCCTCGCTTAGGAAAAGCTGCCGTGTAAGGATTTCCTGGTTCATCCGTTCATAAAGAGCCCGGTCTCCTTCAGTCAGCGCTATTTCCGACATATATTCCAAGGCTTCCGGTTGTGTCTCAGGCTCCGTGTGTTCCGGTGTGTCGATGTCGGTATTGCGATAACCGAGCAGCTTCTGTTCAAGTTCTAACATTCGGTCCTTGTATCTAAGCAACTCGTTTATAGTGTTTACTATAGCCGTATTCTTTTTTCTTATTATACGGTTATGCCGCAGACTGCGCACAAGCAGGAACACGGTGAGCAGGATGACTACGAGGGCAGAGACGATAATGACGTTGCGGAGCAGAATCGATGCCGACTGATGCCGGATTCGGATAGCCTGTTCGGTGGTTTTGTATATCTCGGCGAACTCAAGGGCCTTTTCGTCCCGGTCGTGCTCCCGTAGGGTATCGCTTAACTCGTGTATGCTGTGAAGTACACGGTTGGCTTCCCTAAGGTTTCCTGTGGCTTCAAATACAGACAGCTGGTTGTCAAGTAATCGGTAGTTTGGAACTTTCGGTATTGCATGTCAGCCTTTTCTCGCTCGCCTTTAAGGGTAAATAGATGTGCGGCCAGCGCATACATGTTGGCCTGGCGCATATCCACTAGGCCGTCCGGGAGATTCTCGGCTTTGCCAAGACGGTTTATAACCTCGTCGGCCCTCGGCAAAAGGCTTATGGCTTCGTCTATCCTGTTTTCATCGCGCAGCGCGCCCATATAGATTAACAATGTATAGGTGTAATCGTCGGCTGTCTCCCATGTCCCGTCCTTCTTTGACTCTCTGTCAAGGATGTCAATGGCTTTTTTGAAGTACTCAAAGCCCTCGTTTTGTCTTTGGAGGGCAATCAGGTCTTTGCCGAAAATAGTGTTGAGGTTGGCTTCGGAGCTTGCTGTTGCGCTGTCGTGGGAGAGTTTGATTCCTTCGGTACACAGCTTGATGCTGCGCGGATAGTCTCCGTTTATGTAATACAGGTCTGCAAGCATCTCCAACAGGTGGATGTAGCTTTTATCTATCTTGTCGGCCGGCCGGGCATCGTATGCCTTTTGTGCGTAGTGCAAGGATTTTATATTGTCGGAAAACCCGTTGTGGTAGACCAGGGCACGTGCCCGGTTGAGGTCGTAGTCATTCATTTTACCTCCCTGTTCGGCCGAGTCAAGAAGGGCCATTGCCCTGTACGGCTCGTTGACGGAGATGCTGTTTATGTTTGCCACGCTGAAGAGACTGTCGGCGGTTTCTTCGCCCTTATTTCCGGAGCCGCAACCGGGGGTCAGGGAAAGAGCCATGAGGGTTAAAGCGGCGGCTATGTATTTTGGAGTTACTTTCATTTCATACAAAAGTTTAGAGGGGAGAAACGGGAGATATGGCTCGCGGATGCCCCAGGCGCATCTCCACCACACGGCGCCAGGGATACAGATAGGCGTAGCGGCGGCCGTCCGCCTCGGATGTGAAAGTGTGGTACAACATCCGCACATTGTCTTTTACTGTGTATCCGAAGTCCACCTGTGCTGTAAATTCACTCCAGCCTTCTTCCTCTTCCGTAGGCATGAATAAGCGGCCATCTATCTCTCTGATATGTAGGTCTGTGCCTCCGTCAATGGGCGGTACGGGCGTTCCGGTATCGGATGTTACCATTCTTAGTTCCTGCGGCACCGGATTGAATGTGCCGTCATTGTCCGGGTGGAAATACATATTTACGAACAAGAGATTCACGGGGGCTAAAAGTGGAGTGAAATCGGGTGCGAACATACATATCAGAGGAGAGGTGTGTTCTTCCGGGACTTCGGCGAAAACCGTGTTTTTGCCCGTATGTATATGCTCATTCAGGGCTCTACAGTAGGCCCGGCTGACGGAGACGGTATAGTAGTCCACCAGCGCCTGACGGATGAAGGTCAGAGACAGCAAAAGCGCGGAAGTTATGTATATATAAGGTGTGGCGTGCCGTGACCGACATTCCGTACACATTCTCTTCAGAAGCCCGACTATGACCAGGACGGAGCAGAACTCGCCCCACCAGCCCGGACGGGATGTGCGTGTAGTGACGAAGTGTATTGCGAAGTTTACAAGAGCGCTGATTATCAGGGCAAGGATGAACGGGTCCCGCAGCAGTTTGCGCCAGCGCTCGCGGCATACGGCTGTAAGTACAGTCAGGAGCATAAGCAGAAACGCAGGGTGCTGGAAGCAGAGGTACAGCAGTCGGCTCAGCCCGAATCCGTTCTCCGCTGCGTCCTCGGACACTTTGTTCCACGACGTAGGCCACGCCAGCATCCATACCATTCCGCAGCTTAGCCCGGCCAGCAGCCACCATCGCCTGGCATTGCGCTTCGAGGGAAACAGTATGAGAACTGCCGAAAACGATGCAATCAGCGGAGCGGTGAACCCCTCGTGCCATGTGCCGACAGTGATTCCTAAAATGAAAGTCAATGCTTTGTTACGGTCCGAATCCGAGAAGAATACCTTCAGCGCCGCCACAGCCAAGAAAGTGGCCCATATATAGTTGAACTGAAAATTCTCCACTCCCATGCAGTCGTACCATGGCAGGAAGAATGTCCACATAAACATAGCCAGACATAACCAGACAGTGAGACGGCGTGGATTTATGCCGGCCATCCGGGCACCCCGGTACATGGCCAATCCCCATAAGACAGCGGCGATGCCGGACCCCACCCACTTGGGCAGCAGAAGGAAAGGCACGAATACTATGTTGGCAAGCCTTACATTATCGGTGGCGATGTGGTCTGTCCAGGTTTCCAAAATTCCTGACAGGGGGGAGGTTCCCGGCACGCCGTCGAACCATGGTTTCAGATGGACGGAATACCACAGGTCGTCCAGATACCTGGGCATGCCTATGAAGAAGAAAGCGAAGGTCAGGGTGAACAGGACAAGGACCACCGTCCCTGCATACGGATTGTGGCGGGTCTTGGTTTTCATGGCTGCATGCCGGTTACAAGGTATTTTACCGTCTGGAAGTCCGCCGGGCGTGCCGCGCATCCGAACAGCGGGGCACAGCAGGGGGCCGGCAACGACTTGTCGGTACAGGTGGAGTGGAACTCCCTGGCACCGGTTATGCTTTCTATCTCGGCAATGTTGGCAGGATTGATGCCGCTGCCTGGCATTATCTGTATGCGTCCGGCAGCCTGAGCCACCAGCTCCGCAATCAGCGGCGCACCCTCAAGGGCTGTGGCCTTGCAGCCGGAGGTAAGCAGGCGGGGTATGCCGAGGGCGATGATTTGTTCAAGTGCATCGGATGGGGACGCACAGACATCGAAGGCGCGGTGAAATGTGACATCCATATCTTCGCAATGCGCCAACAGACGGCGCATTGTCTTCATGTCCACGTCTCCTGAAGGGGTCATGGCTCCAATCACCACTCCTTGTGCGCCGGCGGCTTTGGCCGCTTCGATATCCGCCTCCATGACCGCAATCTCGCGGTCGGAATATACGAAATCGCCGCCACGGGGGCGTATAAGCACATTGACGGCCATCGCGGAGCGTTCTCTTACGGCACCTGCTATGAGGCCGGCGGAGGGGGTGAGTCCCCCTACCTCGATGGCGGAACAGAGTTCCACACGTATGGCCCCGGCTGAGCGGGCCGTCAGCACATCTGCCATGGAGCCGCAGCATACTTCGATTCGGCGGGTGTTGATAAAAATCATAAATAATTTATACTAAATGTGTAAGATGTACGTTTAACTTATGTAAAACTTCAACTTAAAACCATATTTTGCCTATGCTGAAAGTCTACTCTGATAAAACTATTACGACTGTAGAGGTCAATGAAACAAGTATGAAGACTCCACGTAAGTCAACAATCAACTTCCTGCGGAATTTTGCGAGAGCATATACACATTCCGCTCACACAGGAACCGTAATCCTTAACTGAGAAAGAGTCTTAAATTACGGAAAAGTGATACGCTGCGTTCCCGGACCGTCAAAGGCAGGGAGCGTGGCGCTCTTTTCGAATCAGCTCTCAAAGCGCAGTGTCTCCACCGGCTTGATGCGCCCGGCAAACTGCGAAGGGAGGATGAGGGCCAGCCAGGTGATAAGTGTGAAACCTGCAAATACGCCGAGGAAGGGGAGCGGCTCAAGGCTTACCGGCACGAAGTCTATGTAGTAGGCGTCAGGGTCCAACGGGATGAAGCGTGTGTATTTTTGCAGCACGATGAGGATTAATGCGGCGCCCCCGCCCCAAAGCATACCCCGCAGGCCTATGCGTATGGCCAGAAGTATGAAGACATCGCGTATCTGTCTGCGGGTGGCGCCTATGCTGCGCATCACCCCTATAAAGCGGATACGCTCCATTATTATCACCAACATTCCGGAGATTAGGGTGAACACGGCCACGGCGCTCATGAGAGAGAGAATCACCCAGACATTTACGTCCAGGAGGTCCAGCCATGCAAAGTAATGTCCCCCTTTGTCCAAAGCGGTAAGGCTCTGGAAGTTCTGGTTCACCTTTCCGCTTCTTATGGCTGCGTTGAGGTCGGAGATAAGCTGTCGGTTATTCTGTCGGAGCTGCGCGAAGTCTGCGGTGGTGATGTCTATGGCAGACCCCTGCAGTGTGTCGAGCCCCGTGAGTTCCCGTACCAGGGATGATGGTCCGAATGTGAAGAATTGGTCGTAAGAGTCGAAATGCGTGTTGAAGACACCGGCCACCTTCACCTTGCGGGCCTTCATGTCATCGGCCATGAACAGGTTGATGGAGTCGCCGCTTCCTACGCCGAGTTTGTCTGCGGAGGCCGAGGAAATCAGCACCTCATACTTATGTCCGGGAGCCGGAACGGTGCCTTGTGTCAGATTTTTTTGCAGGAACGAGAAATCGTAGTCCGGTTCCACCCCTCTTATATATAGGCCCTTGAAAGATTGCGGTGTCTTCAGCAGTACCGGTGCGGCAAGAATCAGGTCTGCGCGGTTTATGTACGGGCGCGAGTCAAGGAACTCTTTCAGCTCCGGGGTGTATTCCACCACCGGGGAGTCTTCCTCATACTGAACGGATGGATATAGGCTTATATGTGCGTCGAAACCGGTTATTTTGTCGCGTATTTGCTCACGGAATCCGCGTACCACACTTATGCTGAGGAGCATGACGGCTATGGAGAGCGCGGTGGAGATGACTGCCACCCGGAGCGCCGGCGACTGTTTGGAGCCGGAGCCCGAAAGGGCCAGTCTGCGTGCTATGTAGAGTGATGTGTTCACTGTCTATGAAATCGTTAGGTTTTCTTTCAGTGTTTCCTGTTTACTGAGAGTTGCCAGAAAGCCACGGCGGAAGCGGCGGCCACGTTCAGGGAGTCTACCGTGTGGTGCATGGGAATACGCAGCACATAGTCCGCCTCGCCTACCGCCTTGGCGCTCAAGCCGTCTCCCTCGGTGCCTAAGCGTAGCGCCAGCTTGGGTTCGGAGGCCGGTGCCGGATGGTCGATAGGCAGCGAATCGTCCGAGAGGGCTAATGCCGCCACCTTGAAGCCCAGCGCTTTCAGGGGTGCCAGGTCCTCGGGAATCCATGTCCAGGGAACCAGAAAGACACTTCCCATGGATACTCTCACGGAGCGGCGGTTCAGCGGGTCGCAGGAGGAGGGCGTGAGGAGTACGGCATCTATGCCGAGGGCCGCTGCGGAACGGAAGATGGCACCGATGTTGGTGCTGTCGGAAACGGTGTCTACCACCGCCACACGTCGTGCGTCGCGGCAAATATCAGCCACTGCCGGGACGGGATGCCGGCGCATGGCGCAAAGCACTCCTCGGGTCAGCCTGTAGCCTGTCAGGGCGGCGAGCAGTTCGCGGGCGCCGGTGTAGACCGGCATGTCCGCCGGGCAACGGGCTATGACCGAGGCGGCGTCTCCGTCTATATGGCGCGACTCGCACAGCAGCGATACAGGCTCATAACCGGCGTCAAGGGCCACATTGATTACTTTCGGACTTTCAGCTATGAAGAGTCCTTCTGCCGGGTTGAGCCGATTGCGCAGCTGCGTCTCTGTCAGCGAGACGTATGGTTCGAGGCCCGGGGACTGCAGGGATGTCACTTCTGTAAGTATCATGTCGCTAAAGGGGTATGAATGAGGTGGGCGCCGTCTCTCTGTCCTGCCAGGTCAGGCGTGCGGACACCATTTTCGTGCCGTCGCGCAGCAGCTCGCAGTCGTTCACGTTGCCGCTTTGCGAGGCACGCACCGTCACCACATCGTGGAAATAACACTCATGGCTGAAACCTATGTCAAGGCGTCTCACCAGGCAGCGGTCAAATTGTTCCAAAGGCCACCGGTTGAGTATCAGGTCTATGTGGCGTACTGTATTCACATGACGGTTGAAGTCCAGGTCACAGTAACGGAATGTATAGTCAAATTCAAGCGCGCCGGGGCCTGGGCTGTTCAGACGCGGCATCTTGGTTATGGGACAGGGAAGGGAAGGGCAGGGGAGGGATTCCGCGGCTATGAGTGTCAGGTCCCCCATTGTACGTTTCCGTATGTCTATCGCCACCCAGACGGTGCGGGCGTAGCCTATGGTCTTCCCTTTGGAATCCCGGATGAGCATATTACGCTCCGAGAAGCGTCGGTTTATGCTCTCTATCCAGGTGGTGATGCTGTATGTGTCGTTTATGCACGGATAGGAAGTGATTTCCACCGAGACGCGGGACAGCACCCACCCCAGACCTAAGGCGATGAGTCTGCTGTAGCCTATTCCGAGCATGTTGGCGTGTTCGGTAGCCACCTCTATGAGCCTTTCGCACAGGGATGTCAGAGGCAAATGCCCTGTGGCGTCACATTCGCCAGCTGTGAGATGATAGGTATGTTTGTGAGTCTTCTCCATGTTGTTCATTGACTGAGGGAACGGTTATCCGAACAGCGAGCGGAACAGGGTTTCCACACGGTTGGTCTCCACTATGTTGATTGAAAATTTGTCTTTTACCCCCTTGAGATTGCCGGAAGGGATATAGATGGTTTCAAAACCGAGTTTTTCCGCTTCGGCCACACGCTGTTCCACACGGGTGACGGTGCGTATCTCTCCAGAGAGTCCCACCTCGCCGGCAAAAGCTGTGCCGCGCGGCACAGCCATGTCGAAGTTGGAGGACAGGATGGCGGTGATTACCGCCATATCCAAAGCCGGGTCCGACACCTTGAGGCCACCGGCGATGTTGAGGAAGACATCTTTTGCGGCGAGCTTGAATCCCACGCGCTTCTCCAGTACCGCCAGCAGCATATTCATGCGGCGCTGGTCGAAACCGGTGACAGCTCTTTGCGGTGTGCCGTAAGCGGCTGTGCTGACCAGCGCCTGCACTTCAATAAGGAAGGGGCGTACACCCTCCACGCTGACTCCGATGGCCGTTCCGCTCATCTGCTCTTCCCGGTTTTCCGAAAGAAGCATTTCCGAGGGATTCTTCACCTCCCTCAGTCCACGTCTCACCATCTCGTAGATGCCTATCTCGGAGGTGGACCCGAAGCGGTTCTTTATGGCTCGAAGTATGCGGTACAGGTACTGGCGGTCCCCCTCGAACTGAAGCACTGTGTCCACTATGTGTTCCAGCACCTTGGGCCCGGCTATGGACCCTTCTTTATTGATGTGTCCCACCAGGATTACAGGCACACCGGACTCCTTGGCGTATCGAAGCAGGGAGGCGGCGCACTCTCGCACCTGGCTCACACTGCCTGCGGCGCTCTCTATGTCGGAGCTGGCGATGGTCTGTATGGAATCGATTATCACCAGCTGGGGCTTGACATTCTGGATATGGGTGAAGATGCGGTCCAGACTTGTCTCACATAATATATATGTGTTGTCGGCCACTTTGCCTATGCGGTCGGCGCGAAGTTTGAGCTGGGTGGCACTTTCCTCGCCGGAGACGTAAAGTATGCGTTTCCCTCTGATGCTCAGTATGTTCTGGAGTATGAGCGTAGACTTTCCGATACCTGGTTCGCCACCTATTAGGGTAAGGGAACCGGCTACAAGGCCGCCGCCGAGCACTCGGTTGAGTTCCTCGCTGGGCATATGTATGCGAGGCTCGTCCAGCGCCTGTATCTCACTCAGAGGCACCGGCCTGGAGTCTGCGGAGACAAGGGTGCCGCGTGTGGCTTTACCCGTCCCTTTGGAGACGCTCACCTTCTCCTCCACAAAGGTGTTCCACTCTCCGCAATTGGGACATTTGCCTACCCATTTGGGCGATTCCTGTCCGCAGTTGCTGCAGAAATATGCTGTCTTTACTTTTGCCATTTTCACCAGTTTCTAAGATAGTCTGCGCCGGAATTCGGCAAGAGTTATGGCTGTGGCCATAGCCACATTCAGGGACTCCACGGCAGGCGCTCCGGCAGGCCAGGAGGGAATCAGCAGCGGACGGCTGACGAGGCTCCTCACTTCCGCAGTGAGTCCTTTCCCTTCGTTACCCATGGCTATAAGACCCTTGGCGGACAGCTCTGAAGTGTAAATGCTGTCACCGTCCAGAAGGGTGCCATACACCGGCAGACCCGTGGCGGCCCTGTATTCTGTCAGGAAAACGGGCAAATCCACATAGCTGACCCGCACACGGCCTATCGCACCCATCGTGGCCTGCACCGCCTTCGGGTTGAATATGTCCGCTGTCTGGCGGGAGGCAAGGATGTGACGCACTCCGAACCAGTCGGCCGTGCGCATTATAGTGCCGAGATTGCCGGGGTCCTGCACTCCGTCCAACACGAGCGCGAGTTCGTTCTTCAGGTCGGCGGGCTCCGGTGTATGCGGCTCGGGCAGGCGGTACACGGCCAGCATGGCAGGAGGGGTGGACAGGCTTGAAATCTGCTCCATCTGCCTGGGAACGGCGGTAAACACGCGCTCTGCAGGCACACCTCGGGGTAACCCGTGCGCCTGTATGCAGACAGGTGTCAGAATCAGTGCCTCAAGGGTGAAGAATGGCAGTGTTTCAAGCACGCATTTCATCCCTTCGGCCACAAAAAGGCCCTGGTTTTCACGATGTTTACGCGCACTTAGTGCTGCGTATGTTTTGATTTTTGACTTGGAAATTTCCATTTCAGGGAATAAAATTAGTCCAAATTCCGCACCTATACAAATTTTTTATTAACTTTGTGAGAATTTTACCAAGACACATCCCGTACATGAAATATATTGGAGCGCACGTCAGCGCCGAAGGTGGGGTGCAGAACACTCCCTTACGTGCTAAAGAAATAGGAGCCAGGGCTTTTGCGTTGTTCACCCGCAATGCTTCCCGGTGGCGCAGTGCCGCTATAAAGCCTAAAGACGCCGAGGCTTTCCGCCTTTCCTGCATGGAGTCGGGCTATTTGCCTGACATGATTTTGCCTCATGACAGTTTCCTGATTAATCTGGGCAGTCCAGACTCCGAGAAGCTGGAGATGAGCCGCACGGCTTTCCTTGACGAGTTCCGTCGCTGCGAACTGCTCGGTCTCTCGATGCTGAACTTCCATCCCGGCAGCCACCTCAACCGCATGGACGAGGACAAGTGCCTGGACCTTATAGCCGAATCCATCAATTATACCCTGGATGTTACCGAAGGCGTGACGGCGGTGATTGAGAATACCGCCGGCCAAGGCTCTAACCTCGGTTTCCGCTTTGACCAGATAGCCCGCATTATTGATGGCGTGGAGGACAAGGACAGGGTAGGCGTCTGTGTGGACACCTGTCACACATATTCCGCCGGATATGACCTCGCCACCCCCGAGGGATATAAGGCTACCTGGGAGGAGTTTGACCGCGTAATCGGTGCCGGCTACCTCAAGGCTATACACCTGAACGACGACAAAAGGGAACTCGGCTCGCGCATTGACCGCCACGCCTGTATAGGTCAGGGCACTTTGGGCAAGGAGTTCTTCATACGTCTGGTGAACGACCCCAGGTTCGACGATATGCCTATAATTCTTGAAACCCCCGAACCCTTGCTCTGGCCCGACGAGATAGCATGGCTATATTCGCAGATAGATGATTAGACATCCTGTTAATCATAACTTAACTTAACTGATAAAATTCCTTACATGAAAACAAAACCGGATTTGGGATTCTGGAAGTTGTGGAACCTTAGCTTCGGCTTTTTCGGAGTGCAGATAGCCTACGCCTTGCAGAGTGCAAACGTTTCGCGTATCTTCTCCACTATCGGAGCCGACCCGCATGACCTCAGCTACTTCTGGATTCTCCCGCCCCTTATGGGCATGATTGTACAGCCTGTTGTCGGCACCCTCAGCGACAAGACCTGGAACCGTTTCGGGCGTCGTCTGCCTTACCTTATCATAGGCGCGCTCGTGGCCGTGATAGTGATGTGCCTGCTCCCAAACGCCGGCTCTTTCGGCCTTAGCCTGTCAAGCGCGATTATGTTCGGCCTCGTCTCCCTGATGTTGCTGGACACATCAATCAATATGGCCATGCAGCCTTTCAAGATGCTGGTGGGCGACATGGTGAACGAAAAACAGAAGGGCCTGGCCTACTCCATTCAGAGTTTCCTCTGCAACGCCGGCTCTGTGGTGGGATTCGTGTTCCCATTCTTCCTTACCTGGATAGGTATTCAGAGTACTGCCCCGGACGGAGTGGTGCCAGACACAGTAATATGGTCTTTCTATATAGGTGCGGCCATTCTGCTGTCGTGCGTGATTTACTCTCTGCTCAAAATCAAAGAATGGCCACCGCATGTCTACGCCCAGTACAACGGCGGACCGGATGCCGGAAAGGCCGGGGTGAAGGAGAAGAAGAGCATTGTCCGTCTGCTCAAGGAGGCTCCATCGACATTCTGGACTGTCAGCATCGTGCAGTTCTTCTGTTGGTTCGCCTTCCTGTTCATGTGGACATACACCACCAATACTGTGGCGACAAACGCTTTCGATACACCGGTAATCGAGAGAATCAACGCCATTTCCGACGGCTCCTCTCAAGTGTCCGGCAAGTTCATCCTCATCAACGACACTGTGGCTATTCTCAAGGATGGAAAAGCGCTGGTGAACGGTGTGAAGATTGACGGTTCTCTCAGAGATGCCTCTCTCATCGTCAAGGGAGACAACGACACCATTGTCAAGGACCGAATGATTACGTACAACGACAAGGGTCTGCCCGTAGCTGACTTCTCAACCCCCATTGCCAACCCCGGCGATAAACTGATACTGGACGGTGAGGAGGTAACACTCTCCACTCACGCTACACTATCCGACTACATGAGCAACCTCGAGGGTGAGGTTAAGTTCACTACCGGCACCAACGTCACCACCGACCACTCCACCGGCAGACTCTCCGTAGTGGAGCCTGAGGAAGTGACTCTGGATGCCTCCAAGGCCAAATACGAGGAGGCTCCGGCCCTTGACACAGCTTCCATCCAGTACAATAATGCCGGCGACTGGGTAGGTATTCTGTTTGCCGTGCAGGCTCTCGGCTCGGTGCTGTGGGCAGTTGTGCTTCCCCGCTTCCGCAGCCGCAAGCTCTCCTACGCCCTCAGCCTTGTACTCGGCGGAATAGGCTTCATCCTTTCGGCTTATATCACAAATCAGTACCTGCTCTTTGTGCCCTTCGTCCTCATAGGCTGCGGTTGGGCTGCGATGCTCGCCTGGCCCTTCACGATACTAACCAACTCCCTGAAGGGCGGCAACATCGGTACATACTTAGGCCTGTTCAACTGTTCCATCTGTCTGCCTCAGATAGTGGCGGCGCTCCTTGGCGGTGTCATCCTGAGCCTGTTCAGCACACCGGGAGAACTCGCCCCCGTCTACATAATGATGGTGATAGCCGGTATATCAATGATTATAGGCGCCCTATGCGTAGGCATAATCAAAGAAGGCAAAGGTTCCGGAAAGGTAGAGGAAAACATCCCCGACTCGGAAATCTGACCCGAAACCGTATAAAAAGGAAGCGAGGCATAAGCGCCTCGCTTCCTTTTTATATGCGACCCCGTACCGGCATACAACCGCTTGTGCTTTATATGACCTTCTTTTTTGGGGGGCTGTGTTTTTTTTCAACATTTGTTGAAATCCATTGTCACAAATGCCCTTAACTTTGCGTCGTAATAATAAACTGACGCAATAATGAAATATATCTACATCGTAACCTCGGCATTGCTGAGTTCAGTCAGCGCAATGGCTCAGACGGAAGCGTCTGACTCAATTGCAGCGCAGGAATTGCAGGAGATTGTAATAGAGGCGCCGAGAGTAGTCCGCAAGGCCGATATGGATGTCTATCACCCGTCGAAAAGTGCGGTGGACAACTCCAAGAACGGTATGCAGCTGCTCAACAATCTTATGATACCTTCGCTCTCGGTAAGCGACGCCCTCGGCAGCATCACTGCCGCCGGACAGTCCGTGCAGGTACGCATCAACGGACGTGCGGCGACCATAGAGCAGGTAAGGACATTGTTGCCTGAGACCGTCAAGCGTGTGGAATGGATGGACAATCCCGGACTCAGATACGGCGGTGCGAACTATGTGCTCAACTTCATAGTCGCCAATCCCTCGCTCGGAGGTTCGTTGCAGTTATTGGCGCGTCCTTCCCTGAATGAAGCCTTTGGATTATATATGGCTGACGCTAAATTCAACTTCGGCAAATCGCAGTTTGAAATCGGCGCGGACTATAGACTCGCCAACCGGATGAAGACCCATCGCGATTATACGGAAACGTTCACATTTCCGGATGGCGCCACACTCACGCGCAAAGAGACTTCGCTTGGAGGCATAATGGATAATACATCGGGTAATCTTAGGGCTTCTTACAACTATATCAAACCCGATACCACGGTGTTTGTCGCGGAGTTCTCTATTCATAGGGATTTTACCGACAAGTCCCTTTACAACGGACTGCTCTCCCTGAGCGACGGGACAGATGACATATTGCTCACTGACTCACATGGAGACACAGGTACAACGCCGACCCTCTCTCTTTATCTACAGCAGCATTTCGCCCACAGACAGATGCTCGTGGTCGATTTCCGCTCTTCATTCTATTTCGGACGTACATTCTCGGATTACCTTGAACGACTTCCGTCGTCACCTATATATCTTACCGACATCCACACCGATATCAAAGACAGGAACCAGGCATACGGAATTGAAGCGGATTATATAAAGAACTGGCGAAACGGACGTTTCACAGCCGGGGTCTCCTACACCGCCAACCGCAACCGTTCTGAATATGAGAATCTCGGAGGAGATATATTCCATCAACGTCAGGATAAAGTGTATTTCTTCGCCGAATATTTCCATCGCTTAGGCAAATGGACAGCAACCGCCGGAATGGGCGTACAGTATACCGATTTCCTTTTCAAAGAATCTGACCGCGGCAATCATTCATGGAGTCCGCGTCCGCAGGCTACCATAACGTATTCATTGAATCAGAACCATAATTTCCGGATTAACTTCACTTCATGGCAATCCACTCCGTCGTTGGCCGAGACGAATGTGGTTCCGCAGCAACTCGACGGCTTCCAATGGAGAGTCGGCAATCAGAATCTGAAAACCTCCAACTCATATATGCTGATATTCAGTTATGGATTCAACCTGCCGAGGATAAGCGGGACATTCGGCATAAGAGCCTTTACATCGCCTAATGCCATCACACCCTTGCTTGAATGGAAAGAAGGCCGACTTATTACGACATACGAAAACAGCCGTGGACTGAAAAACCTGTCCTTCTTCCTTGCCCCGCAGATTGAGATTATTCCGCAATGGCTTATTGTCAGCGGTTATGTGCAATACCGTATGGAGCGCATGAAAGGCACCGGCTATGCCATCAATCATAACGGGTGGAGCGGCAACGCCTCCCTGCAGCTCATCCACTGGGGATTTGTCCTCAGCGCCCAATACCAGTATGCCCAGCGCGACCTTTGGGGCGAGAGAATCAGCTGGGGTGAAGACGCTAATGTCATCTCGCTTGATTACAATTGGAAAGACTGGCAGTTCGGAGCCGGAATCCTAATGCCTTTCGGCAAGTATGACCAAGGGTCAAAGTCTATTAGCAAATGGAATACCAACGAGCAGCACATGCGTCTTAATATGTGTATGCCTTTTGCCTCCGTGGCATGGAATCTTCAATGGGGGCGTCAGAAACGCGGAGTTCGGAAAATCATCAACGCGGATGCCAACACCGACCGTTCAACCGCCGGAGGCCGATGATATACTTCAATATCACTGGATTCTCAGCCCTCTGAGTTTCGCTCCGAATCAACGGGCGGAATAAATATAGGAATCAAAGTTGGTCAATAAGAGAATTGACAGACAGACCGGCTTGTAAACAGTTTACTTCATGCAAGAATACATATAAATAAGCAAATACAGGGAACCTCGCCGTGATGGCGGGGTTCCTGTCTTTAGTATTCAATCATATATGTTATCTTCGATTATACATAATATGAAGACCGTTTTATAATCACATAAGGATGTTGAAAAGATAGCCGGATATAACGGCGGTCAGGAATATGACTGCAACAATCATGGCGACGAGTTTCTTCTTGAAGATGCTTGCGAGCATTGACATTTCGGGAATTGCCATGCCTGCGCCACCGATAACGAGTGCTACCACGGCTCCGATACTCATTCCTTTACCCATCAATGCCACTCCGATAGGGATTGCGGTTTCTGCACGGATATAAAGGGGCACACCGATGATAGCGGCGACAGGTACTGCAAACGGATTGTCGGGACCTGCGATTTTCAAAACCCAATCACTCGGCATATAGCCGTAAATCACCGCTCCCAAAGCAACGCCGATGATAAGATACCATATAATCGGGCGAAGCGTGTACCATCCGGCACGAAGTGCTATGGCCATCTTCTCCCCCCACGGTAGTTTCTTCTGCTCAATATGTTTCTCATTTGAGGAACAACAGGATTGTGTTTTAATCCTTACGTTTTTGACATATTTCTGCGCATCTACTTTTTGCAGTCCCCAGCCAAAGAATACAGAACAAAGAAATGCAATCGCTACATATGCAAGCATTGCCTTAACGCCGACAAGTGCGCCAAGCATGGCGATAATAATAGGATTAAGCAGCGGAGAGGCAATCAAGAAAGACATAGTGGCTCCAAATGGCACTCCTGCGTTAAAAAATCCTACCGTCATCGGTATGGTGGAACATGCGCAGAAAGGTGTGAGCGCGCCAAATCCTGCGGCAATCACATTTCCGAAGAATCCGGCTTTCTCAATTTTCTTGCTGATTTTTTTCTGAGGAATATACATCAGTAAGATTTCCACAATAGCCGTTATAACTATGAAAAGGACTGTGAGTTCTAAAGTAATATAGCAAAAATACCATAGTGTATCAAGTAGGGTATTCATTTCAGTTCCGAATTATATAAATCTTCAAATCTGTTTATTATCTCATCGCGTACCCTGCGGAACTCGCTCATTACATATTCCTCTGAGCCAATTGCATAGGAGGGGTCATCGAATCCGATATGAATACGATGTACTGATTTGCCGACAAATTGAGGGCAATTCTCATTTGCACCGCCACATACTGTTATTACATAATCCCATGGTTCATTGAGATATTCCATGACATCGTGCGGGGTATGGTCGCTGATGTCTATGCCTGCTTCTTCCATAACTTTAACGGCCAAAGGATTGATGTTCTCCGCAGGTTTCGTGCCTGCGGAGAACACATCAACTTCAGGGCTAAATGATTTTAGAAAGCCATGGGCCATTTGGCTTCGGCAACTGTTGCCGGTACAAAGAACCAATACCTTCATTCTCGTTACCTTCATTTTTCGTTCCGATTAGAAGAAATAACCGTAAATCCAGCCTGAGACGGTCGCCATGACGATTACAAGCGCGACATATATCACAGTCTTTTTGGTGCCCATCACACTTCTTATGACAAGCATATTCGGCAGCGACAGCGAGGGCCCGGCAAGCAGCAGGGCGAGAGCCGGGCCCTTGCCCATGCCGGATGCGAGCAATCCCTGAATAATCGGCACTTCGGTAAGAGTGGCGAAATACATGAACGCTCCTGTGAAACTTGCGAAAAAGTTTGACAGTAACGAATTGCCGCCGACCGCCCATTCTACCCAGCTGTCGGGAATGATACCGGGCAGCTCTATACCGTCATGCGTCGAGCCGAGCAGAAAGCCCGCTGTCAATACTCCGACTGCGAGCAACGGCAGTATCAGCTTGGCGAATCCCCAAGATGACAACGCCCATTCGCGGTTCTCGTCATCGTTTTTGTCGCATAACAGTATTATGGCAAGCACGGCGACGGAAACAATCATAGGCACAAGGGGTGACAGTTTGGCATCAGGAATGAAAACGTTGGCGATATAAGCTGAAATTGCTACGGCTACAGCTCCGAGAATAATCCATCGGCTTTTTAGATGAAGTATCTTCACGAATATCACGCATAGCCCTATTGCAAGGGCAGATGTTATCCACCATTTTGCTTCGTAAATCGCGGCCCAGACTCCACGGTCTATTGTCGCAGGTGCGCCCCAGTTGGCAAACACGAGGATTGCCACGAGAGTAAAGAAGAATATCGCGGTCTGCCAAAGCGGGCGTTTTTCCGGAGGCGGTACGATATTCATCTGTGCCGCCTCCTTATCCCGTTCTTCTTTACGGAAGATGAATGACATCACCAGTCCGATTACAACTGCAAACGTAACGGCACCGATTATACGGGCAAGTCCCATCTCAAGTCCGAGTATACGGGCGGTGAGGATGACTGAAAGTATGCTGATGGCGGGTCCGGAATACAGGAACGCTATCGCCGGACCGAGTCCCGCTCCACGTTTGTATATGCTGGTGAACAACGGGAGAATGGTGCAGGAACACACGGCGAGGATACCTCCCGAAACAGATGCGACGGTATATGACACCCATTTTTTTGCATTCGCCCCGAAATATTTCAATACCGCTCCCTGACTTACGAACACCGCAATCACACCGGCTATGAAGAAAGCCGGTAGAAGGCAGAGGACTATATGCTCACGGGCATACCATTTGGCGAGGTCAAGGGTGGAGTGTACCGCTGTCAGCAGGGTTTCGCTGTTGACGGGCATGAAGAACGCTGTCAGAAATATGACGACGGTCCATACGAGAAATTTAATTTCCTTTTTTGTGTCCATGACTGTTTCCCGTTGTTTATAGTCAGATACCGAGAGCCTTTTTTACTTCTTCAGCCGTCGGAACGTGCCCTTTGATTTTTACGGTTCCGTCAATGACCAAGGCTGGAGTCGTCATGATATTGTAACTCATTATTTCGGCGATATCCTCGATTTTGGATAGCTTGACAGCGAGATGATAATCGTCTATCACGCGCTCCACTACCTTATATGTTTCCTTACATTTGGCACAGCCGGGACCCAGGATAAGGACTTCGCTTGCCTTTGTGCCAGGAGCCGTAGCACAGCAAGAGGTTTCATTGGACTCCGCCGGTTCACCTGAGCAGCCGCACGACTGCACCGGTTTCACATCGTCGTCTACGATCATGTCGTTGCAGCAACAGCTTTTCTTTTTGGGTGCGAAAAGAGTTGACCAAAACCCTTTCTTTGATTCTTTTTTATCCATGTTTATCCATTTTTATAGTTAGAAGTACATAATTATGCAGTAGTATATGCCTACTGCGATGAAAATGACGCCGACAATGACATTGAGCCATTTCTGAACAGTGCGCAGTTTTCCGTAGAACTCGCCGACCTTTTCCACACTGAAAGCGAGAATCCATGCTACTGCGAGGACAGGAAGAGAGGTGGCGATAGCAAACAATACAGGCAGAAGCCAGCCGGCACTTGCCGTGACAGACATCGGTATCAACATGCCGAAGTAGAAAATGCCACTTGTCGGGCAGAATGCCATGGCAAACAGGATACCGAGCAGCAACGCTCCCAATCCTCCACTTCGGGCAAGACACTCGCCATTGCCGCCAAATCCGAATTGAGGCAGGTTGAGTTTGTGACCGAACAGCATGAAAAGTCCGATAATCATCAGGAGCGGTCCGAGCAGCAGCTCACCCCATTTGCCGATAGCTTTCTGTATGCCGAAGACGCTTGCGCCCTCTTTCAGAATAGATATGAGAATAACGCCGAGAACGGTATATGCGACTATACGACCAATCGTATATAATACTCCGTTTCGGAAAATGCGTCTGCGGCTCTCTATGTCCTTGCTGATGTAGCCTATTGCGGCTATATTGGTGGCAAG